>Ga0222696_1000866_pt1 | contig 11017 bp, 10 predicted proteins | sample AntAcemetage1400_FD_179817 | JGI IMG/M metagenome (GOLD analysis project Ga0222696, IMG submission 179817) | Saline water microbial communities from Ace Lake, Antarctica - #1400 | ecosystem: Environmental > Aquatic > Non-marine Saline and Alkaline > Saline | place: Antarctica: Ace Lake... | reverse complement strand
ACGGGAAAAAGGTGGTGATACTCTGGTGATCATTTGAAGCGCATCCTGTTTTTGCCAACCTGTATCGGACTGCAAACAAAAAACATTTTAGTTTTCAGATCTTCCTTATGTACCTGAAATAAATATACGTTAAAAATAATAGTCATTATTTTCTCTGCGAATCTTACCGGGATGGGGATTGCTGGAAGTCCCGCCAGTTGATGGACCTTGGCCCCGACCCTGAGAGATACATTGTCTACCCCGGGGGGAACAGCTTCTATGTTGAGGAATCCATAGAGGACAGGCTTCGGGCAAATGGGAGCTCTTTTTCCAGCGATGAGATCGAGAAACTCTTCATGCCGTTCATTGATCCTGAGATACGCAGAATTGTGGAGAGATTTCAACGGCCCACAAAAAGAAGGGGGCGCCGTCATCGGTTGGGTCGCGATGAGCTTATGAAAGAGCAAAAAGGGCTCCATCCCTTTGATAAGCGCCGCCTCCACTACCTCCGTTGCGGCAGGGTGGATATTGGGAACCTGGACGCCAGGCCATGGAAATTCTTAAACGTGCTTCTGGATAGAAGTCGTGATGAGCTCGAAAATATCCTTGAAGGGATGGAAAAGGAGCTTCCTCCTCACGAGATTCGAGACTATATTTACACGGCACTCCATATGCAGAGCCATTTCAGCCATCTCCTGACGCGTCATCGGCCCGCATTCCTGGATTCGGAGAAATTGGACCATTATCTGGTAGAAGGTCTCTGCCGGCTGAACCGAGATCAAGCATTTTTTAAGGGGGTGGAGCACCATGAACCGGATGACCTCCATCCCTATCTGATCAGATACCTCATCCTCTATTTTGACAACGCGTTTGATCCACAAAACGTCTGGGGCGAGACTGTCGAGGATTTCATATGGAAACACCGATTTCACAAGCCCCCTCCCTCTCGCTCCGGGATCTCCATGCCGGAGAAGGAGGCCTGTCGTTGTCTCGGCATATTACCCAAAGATTTCAAACGGATGGACCGGAAAGCGCTGATTCGATGTTATCGTCAACTTGCCAAGGAAACCCATCCTGACCGGGGGGGTGATGAGGAGACTTTTATTCAGATCACGGAGGCCTATGAACGTCTTTTAAGTCTTAAGAATTGAAAAAATAGCAGTAAGGGACAGAAAAATTATTGTTCCTCTTTCCCATTAGACTGCTAAAGGAATAAAGGCTCAGGTGTTTGAGAATCTTTTTGACCTGGCCGTCATTGCCGTCCCCAACAGATTCCAAGTCTCAGCCAGTTCTTCGACGCGCCGCCTGACAGCCCATTACATGGGTACAAAATCGTTGGCTGCCCAGTAGTCCTCTTTCAGGCCGTCCAACTCATTTTTGAAAGCCTTGTAATGCCCCTGCTCCCAATCCGCAAGTTCATTGTAAAAGCGCTTGGCTTCCTCCGTGCCCGCCTTTTCCGCACACGACCGGTAGAAGGTCATGGCCTCCAACTCAAGTTTCATGCCGATGGTCAGAACACTCACTTCATAGTGACTGTCTTTGATACGATCTTTGATGGCGGCGCTGAAGATGGGACTTTCACTTTGATCCCCGCTCTTTTTAATGAAAGCTTTGGCAAAATCATAATCCCCCTTTTCCAACACCGATTGGTACTGATGCCGCAAATATTTAAAGTGGCCCATTTCTTCCTCGGCCATTTCAGACAGGGTCTCTTTTGCCTTCGGGTCTGTCAGGTTCTCCGCGGCCTTCTTGTAGAAATTAAATCCTGTCAATTCCGCCTCCATGGCGGTCTTCAGTCCATTCAGAATTTCCTGGTTTTGTCCCATTGCATTTCTCCTTTAGAAAATCGTCAATTTGTTTTTTGTGCGTCACCAAATTCCCACGCTCTCATATTATGGCTTGGAGATGTCAACGTTGCAAGCTCTTTTCGCTAAATCAAATGAAAGGAGGCTGTTGTTGACTCTTAGTTCCGATTTCGTTTTCCGTCATCCTTTGCGTCTCTGCGCGAGATCGTTTTTCATTCCAACCGAAAAGTTAACTTGGCGCGGCGCTCTCAACAGCAGATCTGACCCCCATCTCGGGAATTCTGAATTACACCGCTTCGATTGTGGAAGGAGGCTTCGTCGCGATATTGTACGTGACGCTGACGATGCCGGGTACGTCGCGAATAATGTCGTTGGCCAGTTTTTCAAGCGTTTCGAATGGGAGACGTGTCGGTGTCGCGGTCCGCGCGTCGACGCTCTCCCAGCATCTCAGCTCGATCTGCTGGCCGAAATCCCGCTTGCCTTCTCGCATGCCGGTCACGCGATCTTCATGAAGAATTCCCATGTACTGGAAAGCACCGGTGTTTTTCAGCAGCCGCTCCACAATGACGGTTGCTTTGCGGACTGTCTCGATGCGCTCTGGGGTGGCCTCTCCTATCACACGCGCAGAAAGCGCCGGACCTGGGAAGGGGATGCGTTCAAACAGTTCGGCAGGAAGACCCAGCGCTTTTCCGATCACTCTGACACCGTCTTTGCGAAGTTGTACCAGCGGCTCAATAATCTGATAGCCGAAGGCTTCCTTTGGATCAATGCCAAGCTGTTCGAAGACATTGTGTTGCCGCTTGATCCCTGCAACAGTTTCATCCACGTCTGTCAGAATGGTTCCCTGAAGCAGATGTTTGGCACCACTTTCTTTGACAATACGTCCGAAGACAGTGCTATAAAAGGTCTGTCTAATCGCTTCCCGCTTTTCTTCCGGGTCCGTGATGCCCTTGAGTGCCGAAAAAAACTCTTGCTTAGCATCGACGACTTCAACGGTAACACGGAGGTCTCTGAAAAAACCCGCGACCTGTTCGGGTTCTCCTTCCCGCATGAGACCGTTTTCAATGAAGACGGTTTTCAGCTGATTTTCCAGGGCACGATGCCCCAGCATGGTCACGGTGGACGAATCGACGCCTCCCGAAAGAGCGTTTATCGCCATCCCTTCTCCGACAGCGGCTTTGATTTCCCCAACCTTTTCATGGATGAATTGTTCGGTATTTAGTTCTTGCACAGCGATTTCCTTGATCATACGACACCCTCCTTTTCATGGTGAACTTTCAATCCTTTGGACTCCAAATATTCTTTAACTTCCTTGATACTCAAAATGCTAAAATGAAAAATAGACGCAGCCAGCACAATCTCTTTACCTCCATCAACCACGTCCCGTATTCTGCACGTTAAAGTATCTCATTCCGTGTTTCACTTCCTTCAGGTTGATGATACGATAAATACCGGGTAGGTCAGGGGTGTTACCACCCCTTTCCCCCCTAAGGGTTCACGCAAAAATAAATTCACAGAGTTGACGCTCAAATTTAGGTCAGATTTGGTTGCTGCGATTGAGTGAAACCACAGTAATAGTGAACTATATGATTCTATTTTGGCCTATTGTAACTGGATATCTAATGCTTTGCTTATCAATAGAGATAGTTTAAGAAACGAGTCCCTAGTAGTACTGAGCCAATTTGATAACGCCATTGTATTATGAGTCATAGGTTCGTGAACATCAATAGTACCATCAGACGGAATCATCCCAAGTAGCCTGGATAATTCTGCAGTCTGTGCGATGATTTTTATTTTCTGATTTTCAAAACTTTCTTGGGGCTCGCTCATTTGGTATTTGCCTCCTTTTAATTAAAATACATCGCTCTGTGCTTCATTAATTCAGTTCGCCCGCAAATAACGCAAAAGTGAGGGGCAGGGAGATTAACATTTGAGGCCTACATGAAACTTGCAGAAGGTCAATTGCCGCCATACGATAAAGAATGCACGGCTTCTCCCGGTCCCGCTCTACCGACTGGTTGGCAATTTTTATTCCCGCCAGTGCTCAGGTTCATTTAACGTATCTGCACAAATTATCTTTCCGGTGAATTTTCCAATAATGCCCGGTCTCAGTTCTTGAACCATCCACGCTGATGCGTCCTTTGCCGGAATAGGATAAGGCGCTTCAAATCCACGAACTCCTGCCGGCTTGAACCCAAATCGTGGATAATATTCCGGATAGCCTAAAACAAACACAAGATCGACCTTTGATTTAGACAATTTCCTTAAAGCGTCCTTGATGAGTTCGCCGCCGACTCCCTTTCCCTGGGCACCTGGCAGGATTGCAAGTGGTGCAAGAATCATTGCGGATAGTGCATCTTCATTTCCAGTTATTCGGACCTTGGTAAAAAGAATGTGTCCAATCGCCTCCTCATTATCAATGGCAATCAGGGACAATAATGGTTTGGCACTATAATCATTAAGTAAATCATTTACGAGATTCGATTCTTTGCTATGCCCAAAAGCTTCAGCTTCTATGCGTAGTAGGTCATTTAAATCTAAATCTGTTGCGTTTTTTATAATCAATTTCATCTCCGAAAGTAGTGGATTGCCAACATTCACCTTCACCCGTTCATCGGGCGCAAGGCATGGTTAGGCAATTTGGAAAGAAAAGCATAGACTGTCAACTGTGTACGGCCTGACACCCATGACATTGATCGAACCCCTCCACGGCAAATCATGAGGCAATAAACAATCCGGCATTTCATTTCTGAGCCTCTCATGCTTAATCTTTTTTCACCCAGAAGATGCCGCCCGGATGGAACATGTAATGCCGGCCCTGTCTCTGCTGGGATATTTCCTTCATGGTGGCCACGATTTTATCTCTCATGAATTCATCGATTTTATCCAGATCCGATTCCATGAAGAAATTCAGCAGAAGCCGCCCCTGTTGATTTCTCTCGATACAGTCTGTCACGTCCAGGTCTGAAATGATAATATCAAAGGTGAATTGTATGCCCAGTTCATTGAATATATTCATGATGTCGCGAGACGAGAAGTTCTCATTTTCATCGCCCTTCACCTGCCGCATGAAGGTTCGCTGAATCTCGTTGATGCCGATCGGCGTCTGATGAAAAACCAGGAGGGATCCTCCGGGATTCAAGCGCGTCAAGGCAAGCCGGATTGCCTGTTTCCGGTCTTCGACATAATAGAGGCAATGGGTCAGGTGAATGACGTCGAAGGTTCCCTCCAGGACATCTTCTCGAAATACGGATGGAATGATTCGCAGAGAGACGGTCTCCATTTCGCTCTTCTCGAACCCTTTCTGAAACAGGCGATTGTGATCTTCGTTCGGATCGAGGGCGACGTAAGACATGACGGGCACTTTCCTGCTTAGCAGCCTCATCAGCATCAGATCGAAATCTCCCGTTCCGCTCCCCACGCTCAGGATATCCAGAGAAGTTCGGTCCCGCAAGGAGAGAATAAACTTATCGTTCAGCCAGTTCCGGATGGCCGTCCATTCCGTGGAAATCTGCTTGAAGACATTGAAGCACTCGGCGTATTGCCGGTCGCTCAGTGGGGGCGCCTTCATGACCGGTTTTCCCTCCGTCGCGATCCGTAAAATGGATATAATCCCCGTATCCCGGAACATATCTTCCACGGCACTGTTCAATCCGCAAAAAGCGACCTCTCCCGCTTCGTCTTTCATCTGTTTCGCGATGACAAGAATACTGCGGAGCCCGGCGCTGCTGATGTAGTCCACGCCGGACAAATCGATGCGCAACCACTTCTCTCCCCGTGATACACACTCCGAGAGGCACCTGTCAAAGGCCGGGGACGACAGTGCATCCATTCGCCCGATCACCGCAAGAACGAGCGTTCCCTGTTCCTTGTGCTCTATAATCTCCGTGACATACCCCACATTCGCTATTGATGTATCATTGTTGACGATGCCTTAACCCTAACGGTGCATAAAAAGGGATGCCATCCCTTCCCTGTTTGACGCTGAAATGCTTTTCGACCGCTGATCAGCCTATTCACTCTGCACGTTTATTGATCACAGCTGTTTTAACCGCCTGAGCCAAATCTCCTAATGGCATGGGTGTCAGGCCTATATTACGTTGCTGTCAACTGTGTACGGGCTGTTGCCCAAACCAGAAAGTGACCACAAGTTGAACTTTTGCTAAATTTGGCATCCAATAATCTCAATAAGTTAGGAAGGCGATTATTCCGCTATATCTAAACAAAACCACAAGAAGGAGATTTGGGCCCGGATGGCCACTTCAAAATACTCCACCTGTGGCCACCCCAAAATACTCCACCCAGGGACTCAGATTTTAACTATGGAGGGCGGATAGCCACTTGAATAACCTAACCTTTTCTCTTCTTCATCCCTCGTAAGTGAGAGAATGGGTGGGGGCATAATAAGTGGCCATAAGTGGAGTAAGGTAGGTGGCCATCCGGGTTTGGGCAACAGCCCGTGTAGGCCTGATACCTATGCCTTATCTTCGTAAAAAAGCGAGTTCCTGCTAACAGTTTGATCTTATCAAACGGTTTTATGCCGAAGGGATGGAAATGGGGGGGGTGACACCATTCGCTTTACCGTTCTCCCCTCTTCAGTTTATCCGGCAAGAGCAAAATCCGCCCATGTTCCGCATCGATCTTTGTAATCAAAATGCCTTCCGTGGTCGGCAAAGTTCCAAAAGAAAGAGTGACAAGCCTTTACATTAGATAAGAAAGGCAGGGTCTGATTTTCGAGACGGACTGGGCCCCCGTCCGGCCCCGTGGTTAGCTCTTGTTTCATTTCTCCGAATGGCATCTTAAAATGGGCACTCTTTCCATCTTCTTCGATGTCCACTGTTACATACTTGATGCCAAATACCTTTTTCATCAGCAGGCCGCCAATTGTTTCGACTGCCAATACGTCGAGAATTTCGCGCTGCTCCGGGGTTGCGTTATCGCTTATGTAAATTCCGCCTTCCGATCCCATTTCCATCAGCTCTTGAAAAGATGGGTGCGGGATATCCCCCATATAGAGCATGGTAATTCCGGAGAGGTCTATGTCGTTCACACGCCCTTCCTGAATCCTAAACACCATGAAATACCGGCATCCATCCGCCCGATCTCTGCCAAAGTAATACGGACAATACCCCTCTGCGGCGCATGCCTCATTGTATATTCCCTTTACCTGCCATCCTGATTTCAATTCCATAAGAGCACCTCCTTTTGATCGAGAAAATAATTTGGTTAGTTAGTTTGCAGGAACTCGCTGTTTTTTCATTTATCAAATAAAAGTTGGTATTATTTGTTTTATATTTCTACCACCAATGATCGGTATGTTTCATAGATCACGTAACATACGAGCCATTCCTGGCGAACCGATTTGAGCCTCAAAATAGAGATCACGTATTTCATCTATGATCTTGAAGCCGTATTTTTCGTAAAGCCGCTGTGCAGGGATATTTCCGATGTAAATATTGATTTGAGCTCTTTTAAAACCCTGCTGCCTACCCTTTTCAAGTATTTCTTTGAGTAACTTACCGACAATACCTTTCCTACGAAATGTTTTGACCGTGGCAATGCTATCGATTACCCATGCATCTTCCACTGAATCAGGGATGCAGGTTAATATCTTCGGAGGTTCATTAAAAATAGAGACTTCTGGAGTCTTGCCTCGAAATTTACTCAATACCTCTGGGAGAGCCTGCCATAGTGCGGAATTCCCTAAAACTGCAGGATCATAACCTCCGAGCCCCGCTACTGGCATGCCACCAGTTTCGGCCAAAAGATAACAAGTGTAATGAAAATAGTGGGGAATCTCTGTAACAGATAGTTGTTTTAGGAAATATAGACATTTTTCCTCTGGCTCTCCAAGTATTATTTCCCAGATCCCTTTTTTAACATGTGCCCGTCCAGCGGTTAGTATGACCCACGATAGAAAAGCCGCATCACCGGCCTGGGCAGGGCGAATTTTCAAATCCATAAACCTATGCCTTTTCATTATACGGGGCGTTTCAGTGTGCGGTTTTTGTTAGCTCTAACTACCGATTTTTTGCGATTTCTTCTGCTAATAGTGAAGGGCACGGGGTCAGCCCTTGAATTAGGACAAAGCAGAAATAATTTTGCCTATCTTTTTTCTTATCTCCCTGTTTTCTTCAACTGCCTTTCCCATCCTATAATACACCTTTGCCAGTGCAGAAAAGGTTGGGCCAGTAAAGATTTGACCTATCTGGCCGTTCGTCATGCCCGTATATTTCTTCATAATATAGATACTGATGTTTCGGTACTCTTTTCTGTCATTTAAGACTTCTTTATTATCGATGCCAGAAAAGACCGAGACAGCATTTACAATTACATCCGGTTGATATGTTGATTCCAATAATCTTCTATGAGATGTCTCTTTCCGGCTTACAACTCCTTCCTTTAATCTGCTCAATGCCTGTTTAATATATTCCCTGAACTTTCCATAATCAGTTTTCGTAAAATAGATCCTTTTCCGCTCATTTCCTCTTGCAGTTACATGCTAAAGCGTTCCTTCATATTCGATTCTCAGTGGTCTTGCCATAATGTTCGCATGACTTGCTCACTTTTGTCCCGATTCAAGGGCTGACCCCGTGTTCTTCACTGACCCCGTGCTCTTCACGTTTTTCAGGCCCATTCTCGGAACCGGGACAGGAAAATGGCTTTCTTATCACCCAATACTATACTTCGGAAACTTTTCTAACACAAACGGTTGCAATATCTAAAAACTGAGTTAACTCGAACTCATTTGTTAGTACGTCGGAAACAGTTATTTTTAATAACTTGTGTGTAATGCGGAAATCCATCCGTAGACCTTTAAACTTTAGGAGTTCCTGTTGAATGTCGATTGAAAGGAAGTCTCGAATTCGATTTTCGTCTTTACCCTTAATAACAAATTCATCGTCAAACTCTGGATTCATTACTTCGATTTCTTTTAATCCACATTTCTTGCTAAGCTTGCTTAAAAAATGTTCTTTGTAAATCCTCAAATGTAATCCATCCGGATTATTTAATTTACAATGAATAATTGTTGTCGATTGTGATTTGTATCCACCATAACGTAAGCCAACATTCGCAACTTTGTCATCAATATGAAATTGAAGCTTCAAATCAAAGATAAATACTCTTTTTACTTCTCCATTTCGTTTGAGAGCTTGATTCTCTAGCACCCCTCTAAGGCTTGATTGCTTTTTGGTGTTTTCCCATAGTCCAGCTATCACAACGATAAAAAAGACAGACGCAAGTATGAAATAAAGAGTCATCGTTGTTAAATCCGACTAAATTTTCATTGAAAAGGATTCTTTATAAATATCCCAGGCACTAATCATCAGGTATGGGGTTTTTGATCATAAGCTTTTTCTTGCCCGATCCAAATAGTCATATCTCTATAATCCGGTATCATGGTCTATCTCCGTTGCCTTTCACCATCAGATGGACGTGTTATGTGAAGTTCTGAATTATGTAAAGTCCGTTTCCCGCCCCTAATGAAACTCTTCACCGTTCCTACCATTTTTTCTCAATTTATGATTTTCTACTAAATATTACTACACATAATTTCGTGCTATGACAAGCCCTAACTGCCTCGATAAATGAGGCTAAGAAAGGAGGTTGTCATGGCATTAGAACTGGTATTTGAGTGTCCGAGAACACTCAGTAGGCTAAGCAACGGACCATTGGGGAAGCTTCTGGATGGGTTCTGTAACTGGCTGCTTTTTCATGGTTTCAGACGCGAGACAATCCGTAAACACCTCTGTAATGTATCCCACCTTAACAGGCATTTGGCCAGCCGGAGCAGTGGCTTTCGCGAGGATCTTAGCTCGAAAGATATCGTCGGGTTTTTCAAGGCCTATTCTTTGCTGTGCTGGCGACGAGAGGGACTGGAAGGGCATATCCGTCGAGTCCGGTACTCGATAAATCGTTTTCTCGACTATCTTCGTGAGTCTGGGCTTTTCCATCCCTCATCGGGGCAGAAGATCTATCAACCCCTTCTGGATGCCTATCTCAAGTGGATGTGCAATTACCAGCACGCTTCGAAGGGAACGCTTGGGGTTCGCTGTCATTCGACACTGAGGTTCCTTGAATGGCTTGGCCCTGAAGCTACACCGGAAGGTTTGTCAAAACTCAGTTCAGATAGAATTGAGGATTTTTTCATTAGGTATGTCCAGAGCATGGGGTTTTCAGCACAACGCTCCATGCAGTCGGCTTTGCGGACCTTTTTGCGGTTCTGTTTGCATAATGGCTATGTTGAGCAGTCTCTGGAGTATGCTGTTCCCACACTGCGCACTTACAAACTGTCCACGGTTCCACGCGGACTGACCGATACACAAGCGCAACAGGTCCTCCGGTGCATCAACCGCAACAGCCATGTGGGCCGACGTGATTACGCCATTGTGTTACTCCTTTACACCTACGGGGTACGTGGTGGCCAATTGCGTGCGCTTCGACTGGAAGATATCAACTGGGAACAAAATCAGATCCTTTTCAAAGCTCTAAAACATGGCAAAGACAGCCGCCTGCCTTTAACCCTTGAAGTGGGCGAAAGCCTCTTAGATTACTTGCAAAAATCCCGTCCCTCTTACTCCTACCCTCATGTTTTTCTGACCTCTCGCGCACCCCATCACCCTTTACCCCATCCGAACTCGCTTTCGGCTATCGTGGGACGTTACATCCGGGCTGCAGGCATTGAGATCCCAAACAGGGGCGCGCATGCCTTTCGGCATTGCTTTGCCACCCGAATGCTCGACAAAGGTCATTCTCTGAAGGAAATAGCTGACGTACTCGGCCATCGCCATCTTGGCACTACCTTCATCTATACTAAGGTGGAGTTCCACGCCCTGAGGCAAGTGGCCCTCGAGTGGCCGCAGGAGGTGCCACAATGAGACCATTAAAGTTTCAAAGCCTCTTGGCCGTCCAGATACAAAACTTCATCAATCTTCGCCGCTTTTCAGGCACCGATTATCAGTCCCAAGCGCAACTATTAGGATACTTCGACCGATTTCTGGTCGAAGAACATCTGGTCGAACCGCGTATTACCCGAAAGATCGTGGACCGCTATTTGGGAAGCCTTTCCCATCTTGCCCCACGCACTCGCTTAAACCGCTTCTGCGTGGTCAAACACGGTCTTGTGCTGTGTACGTTTAACAGGGATGGTACGGATCATCTGGCAGTGGAGCAACAGGAGGGGTTCCTCCCGGGCAATAAAACTGAAGAGGGCACGGATAGCCGCCAGCCTG
>Ga0222696_1000864_pt1 | contig 11021 bp, 11 predicted proteins | sample AntAcemetage1400_FD_179817 | JGI IMG/M metagenome (GOLD analysis project Ga0222696, IMG submission 179817) | Saline water microbial communities from Ace Lake, Antarctica - #1400 | ecosystem: Environmental > Aquatic > Non-marine Saline and Alkaline > Saline | place: Antarctica: Ace Lake... | reverse complement strand
CCATAATTTTTAACATTTGATGCGTCTTTACCTTCATCAGAGAATGACGCATTAAGGCTTGTAGTTGCAGAATTCTAAGATTTCAGGCAGGTTATCACTATAAAGTGATTACAGAACCGGAATCTTTATAAATAATAAAACTTCATATAGTAATATTATATTCAAACGAGGTGGAAAAATGAATTTAGATGATCCAGGATATTTAATGCCAAAAACCATTCCAACAACACAATTAAGAGATGCTATGAAACAAGCAGAAGAAAGAGGTCCTGAAGAAACTTATTTTGCAAGAATGAAACAATATTATCAAAATAATAAAGCAAAAGTTAATCAAAAACTGATTGAAACAGGTTTAGGAGTGGGATTATTAGCGATATTATATTGTGTTGGTGTAGAAATATTAAAACAAAGTTAAAAACATTTTTAAATAACTTTTTTCTTATTCTTTATTAATGAAATTTAATCTGCAACACGAAATCATAGGATGGACAGGAATGAGCATAATTCTTGTTGCATATGGATTTAATGCATTCGGAGTTCTAAGTCACACAAGCATATTATATGCAGTATTCAACCTTATTGGATCGGCAGGAATAATTTATTCTTCTATTTACAAAAAAGATTATCAACCAGTAATACTCAATATATTCTGGATAGTGATTGCAGTAATTCTTATTGCAAGAGTTATTTTTGGATTCTAATTTATTAAAAACAACCCAAAACATATATAAATAAACAATTATTTATCTCAAGGACTAACTAATTTATATTTGGAGGTAAAAAATGAAGTTTTATAATGAATTAAGAAAAAATATACTTAAATTTAATTTTAATAAAATAATTGGACATGAAGATATTAAAAAACAAGTAAAATCTGCACTCTATGCAAGAAGACCTATTATTGTTGTTGGCCCTCCAGGAATTGGAAAAACAACAATGGCAAGAGAATTAATTAATATTTTGCCAATAAAAGAAGTTAATGATTGCGGTTTTAATTGTTTGCCAGAAAACCCCGCATGCCCCTATTGTCTTACAAATAAGCAAGAAAACAAAAAAATAAAAACAAAAAAAATTAATCCAAAAGAGTTATTTGTTAGAGTCCAGGGTTCACCTGATTTAACAGCAGAAGATCTTATTGGAGATATTGATCCTGTTCTTGCAATGAAACATGGAGCATTATCATTAGAAGCATTTACTCCAGGAAAGTTATTCAAAGCAAACAATGGAATATTATTTTTTGATGAAATAAATAGGTGCTCTGAAAAATTGCAAAATGCACTTCTCCAGGTTTTAGAAGAAAAAAAAGTTACAGTAGGAAGTTATACTTTTGACTTTGATGTTAATTTTATTTTTATTGCAACCATGAACCCAGAAGATTCAAGCACAGAACCTTTAAGTGATGTTTTCATGGATAGATTTGACTTAATTTATATGAGTTATCCTGAAAACAAAGATGAAGAAATAAAAATTCTTAATTCAAAAAACATTGGTTATGCAGAGTTTCCAAAAGAATTAAAAGATTTTATAGTAACATTTATTCAGGCATTAAGAGAATCAAAAGATCTTGAAAAACATCCGGGTGTCAGAGCCACTCTTGGTTTATATGAAAGAGCACAAACAAATGCTCTTGTTAATCATAGAAAAAAAGTTGTTCTGCAGGATATTATAGATGTTTATTTATCTGTAATGGCACATAGAATAAAACTTAAGCCCTCTGTTGCATATACAAAATCAGTTGAAGAATTTCTGCAAAGCACACTCAATACTTTAGCTGAAAAATTAACAGATTCTACCTGACCCTAATCAAAGTGAACCGGGTAAAGATATTACTAAAGAGAGCACCATAGAAGAATTATCTGGTAATATGAAAAAGTCCGGAACAGATGAAGAAAAATTAATGAGCACTGTTGATTCAGGAGAAACAGATAAAGACAAAGGAAAATTAGCAGAAGAAATGATAAATAATTCTGTTGGAAGTTTTACTCCAGACATAATGTTTAACAACCTTGTAGATAATTATAGAAATGCAGAAAAACTCTATGGGCAAACAATTATTAGAGAATTAACTGATTTTGAACCAGGATATATTGAAAAAAACATAAACATTCCTGAATTCAAAAAAGAACTTAAAAAAAACATTGCTGCAAATGTTAAGGAATTACAATCAGAGAAAATTATTAACAGCCAATATATTTTAACAGAGCAGGGTTATGATCTGGCAGCAGTTCAATTATGCAAAGAGGAGCTTGAAAAATTAAAAATAAAAGGTTTTGGTAATAAAAAAACAAAACAAAAAGATATTTATGGAGAAAAAGTTGATTATTCTGATTTCAATTCCAGTGCACACTACAAAGATGTTTCAATAGCAAAAACAATAAAGAATGCTGCTCGAAGAAAACACAATGAAATAAAAATTAAAGATATAAAAATTTATGATAAAAGAAAAAAAGGAAAAATAGACATAATCTACTGCCTAGATTCAAGTGGGAGTATGAAAGGAGAAAAATTATCCTTATCCAAAAGAGCAGGCATTGCATTATCATATAAAGCAATAAAAGATAATAACCAGGCAGGATTGCTTGTATTTGATTCTGAAATAAGAAAAAAAGTAGAACTAACAAATGATTTTAATTATTTCCTGCATGAACTAATAAGAATAAAAGCAAAGAATCAAACAAATATTTCTCAAGTCATAGAAACAGCAACTTCAATGTTAGAAAAAAGCAAGAACACCAAACACATTGTTATTCTAAGTGATGCAATGCCAAATGTTGGTGAAACAAAAAAAGTGTATGAAGCAACTGCAATCGCAAGGTCAAGAAGAATAAGTATTTCTTTTATTGGAATTGATTTAGATAAAAAAGGCAGAGAGATTGCAGAAAAAGTTGTTGAAATAGGTAAAGGCAGGTTATACAAAGTTTCTAAAATGAATAATGTAGATTCAATATTGCTAGAGGACTATGAGTTTGCAAGAAAAGGGTAACTAGGTAAATATTTAAAGAATACCCTACAATAACATTTATATACCTATTTATCTTTAAAGTAAATATGATTGATAAACCCCATCTGCATCAAATAATTGAATCCATAGGAGAAACAGTTTTAGATAAGGATATAAAAGAATGTAAAGAAGGGTATAATAGCCAAGTTTTTGACATAAAGACATCCGAAAGAGAGCTAATAATAAAAATAATAACCAAGTCAGAAGAAAGTGCAAAGAAAGATATAAACATTAGAAAATTCCTATCTGAGAAAATACCGAGATTTCAAATACCTAACACAATTATGTTTGATAATACTAAAAAAATAGTTCCATTTACTTATATGATCCTATCAAAAATTAATGGACTAACACTTGGTAAAGCATATACTATGATAGCAGATAAAGAAATTTTTTTTGAACAATTAGGAGAACTAAAAGGAGAACTAAATTCTATTAAAAACAATTACTTTGGAGACTTAGATTCTAATCTGGAAATAAAATATAAACACAAAAAATGGCTTAGTTTTATTGAGACACGATTTACTAAACAAATAAAAAAAATAAAAACAGGTGAAATGTACAATAACAAACTAATAATTGAACTAATCAATTTTTGGGAGTTAAACAAAACTATTTTGAATCAAGATATTGGGCCTTGTTTCTGTCATGGTGACACATCGCAATCAAATATATTAGTAACAGATTCAAAAGAAGTTTCAGGAATAATAGACTTTGAATATGCAAGATGGGGAGGGGGGATACATGACCTATTCAGTTCAGTAAGAAAAAGCACATTCATAGATCATGCAGATTCCATCATTAAAGGTTACTCAAGAAAGATTACACCCCCAAAAAACTGGAGAGAACTTATGTATTTTTATCAATGGCTTTCAAACATTGACATATTAAGCAAAATTAAAAAAATGAAATGGAGAGATTTAAGTAATTATCAAATAAAAGAAAGAAAGAAAAATATAAAAGAAAAAACTCTTTATCAGATAAAAAGATTAATGGTATCTCTAAAATGAATAATGTAGATTCAATATTGCTAGAGGACTATGAGTTTGCAAGAAGATAGATTTATAAGATACACTGCATTCTTCTCTAATTAGTAAAATGATAATAGATATACATTATCCTAAAATAAAAAATGCAGGGTTATATGATTTAGGATCTTCTTTAATAGATCTGCAAAATTCTTGGACAAAAGGCAAGAATAATCAAAAAAGATTATTGCCAAATTATGCTATTGCAGGAGATACATATTTCCATCTTATGTATGCAGGCCAAAAGAAATGGTTAAGAATCAAGGATTTTAAATTGCATACAAATGCAAGAATAACAGAAGTTTCTGATATTGTTGAATCAGAAAAAAGATTATTTATATTATTCGCAACAAATGAAGGTTATACAAATAAACAAAACAGTTTATTATATCAATTAAAAATGAATTTAGATTTCAATCTTCCAAAGTTAGAGCAACTTGATTCTTCTAAATTAAATGGTGATACAAGGTTTGAAAGACGAGAGTGCAGGTTTGCAATAAGGTCTGGTAGTGAAACCCGATTTTACACCCCAAGAGGATAACTTCTTAGATTAATTATTGATAAACAAGAGGATACCGCACTCAGCAGAATTAAGCATGGTTTATGACCCCTGGCTTAATAAATTATCATCTTTCTAATACAAGAAAAAAAGTTGAATGCAGAATATTAAGCTAAACTCTAAGAATGCATTATATTATTTTAGAAACAAGGTAATGCTTTTGATTTTTATATTGTTTATTTTTTTGTTTAATGTTGGGGTAATTATTATGTTTTCAAAGTTAGGGAATTTTTTATTAAATTCTTCAAATGCAATTATTTCTCTTTTTGGTATTTTATCTGTTGCAGTTACTTGAATTGCTTTTTTGTCTGCAACAAAGTCTATTTCAACCCCATTTAGCCAATAGAATAATTCTTTATTATGTTGTTTAAGTTGTACCGCAACTAAATTTTCAAATAGCAAACTATTGTTTTTCTTTGTTGAAGATATTGTGTGTATTCCATTGTCTATGCAATAGTATTTTGATGCTTGAATTCCTATGTATTTGGTTTTTGCAGAGTAAGAGAAATAAGGAACTTCGAATATAAGAAAAGTATCTATTATGTATTCAATGTATTTTTGTGCAGTATCTTTATGTATGCCAAGTTGCTTTGATAGTTTATTTGCACTTATTCTTAATCCTGGATTTGATAAGAAAAAATTTACAAGTGCTTTCAACTGAGTTATATTAGTAATAGAATATTTATCTAAAATATCTTTCATTATTATATCATTGATATATTGCTCTAACAATTGCCTTTTCTTTAGAACATCTTTTTCCATAACAATTTCAGGAAACCCCCCAAATTCTAAGTATTCTTCAAAAGGTTGTTTTGAAAATGTTTTTAACTCATTAAATGTTAAGGGATAAATTGTAAAGGTTATATTTCTTCCAGTTAAAACAGTGCTTAGCTTAGGTGACATTAAAGAAATATTAGACCCTCCAATTATGAATTTTATCTCATCTTCTCGATCATAATATGTTCTTAACCATTTTTCAAAACCTTTAACTCTTTGAATTTCATCAAGAAAAAAATAAGTTCTTTTATTTTTCTTTCTTAATTTCATTACTTGTTCTAATAATTCTATATTCAAGTAAGAATCTAATCTGAAATCATCAAAATTTATGTAAATAGCATTCTTTACTTTTTGCATTAGTTGATACATAATATGTGTTTTACCTGCTCTTCTTATACCTTTAATTATAATAATCTCCTTTCTTTGTAACCAAGATTCAATTTTTTCAATGTAAAGAGATCTTGGCTTTGACTTAGGCAAATCCTTAATTTTCACAATATTTTTCAGTTCTTCTAATGAAATCATAGAAAATAGTAAACACTTGGTATTTATAAAGGTTGCTAATGCATTAGCAGGCTTTATAACATGGGTGGGTTTTGGAAATAGTTAAAAATAAATTATTAATAGGAATTTTTAGATGATTATACGTTTTTACGAGCGCGTCAAGTGCCTCTGGCACTACCCCAACAGAGCAACCATTATCATTGATAATGCTGAAGTAAAAGCCATTACTATTGTCATTGACATAACCAACCCTACCAGCCCCGAGAGGTAAGTTTGGCATTCCAACATAAACATTATCATATTCTTTAACATCTTTCATTATTTTTAAGAAATCTGACCAAACTTCTTTAGTTCCAGATTGAATTTGACTTGGAACATGATCAATAACTTTTTGATCACTAATGTTAATCCAGTTATTGTGCTTATATTTTTGAGCTTGTTCTTCTGAAAAAATAACAAAAAATGTTGGATTCTCAATTAAGAAATTAGGGTTATCATTTTGAGCTTTAACATAACTATCAACTGTAAAACTTGAAACTTCTGTTTTTTGCATAATTCCATCTTTTAAAGCCCAAGTTTGCTTTTCTCCTAATAAATTATTAGCATAATCTTTTCCCAGAGGCATACAATTATCAATTAATCCAAGTTCTTTTTTCCCGTCTAATTCTCCTTTTTTATCAATAAATAATTTCATATCAGAATTACGAGAAAATGTTTGACCATTAACAATCAACACAGTATAATCTCCAGATGATAACTTTTTCCCACCAATAGAATAAGATTTGTCAGTCTCAAAACGAACCGCTTCATTATTAACATCAAACCATCTCCAAAGACCATCATTTTTAGGATTAAGAATTTTTGAAAGAATAATCCCCTTAGAATCTAATCTAACCTCATTTTTCTCAACAGAGTTTATTGAATCAACTAAACCATATGTTCCAGAAACAGGATAAGAATTAGCCTTAACTAAAGGTTCATTATTTAAAATAAGTACATTTGACATTTTTATATCACCTTGAATTATTATTTGTTTATAAGAATTGTAACTTTATTTATAAACTTTTTGTTTTTGTTACTACTTTGTAGTTAAATTAACCTTGTTTTTTTGAAGAAGAAAAAACACTTTTTTAACTAAAACTAAGATTCCAAAACTTGATGAAACAAAAAATAATTAATGATTACGAAGAACTCTGTTCCTATGAAAACCTGTTCTTTGCTTTTCAAAGAGCAAAAAAAGGCAAAACATTAAAAGATTATGTTATAAACTTTGAGAAGAATCTTGAAGAAAACCTTAAAAAGTTAAGAATTGAATTATTAATGCAAACATACAAACCAAGACCATTAAAAACATTTATTCTTCATGATCCAAAAACAAGAAAAATCAGCAAATCAGACTTCAGAGACAGAGTAATTCATCACACAATATGCAACATTATTGAATATGTTTTTGATAAAAAATTCATTAGTGACTCTTTTGCTAATAGACTAAGAAAAGGAAGCATCAATGCAATAAAAAGATTTGATTATTTCAAAAGAAAAGTATCAAGAAACAATACGAGAAAAACATTCATACTAAAAGCTGACATAAAAAAATATTTTGAAAACGTTAAGCATGAAATATTAATTAATATACTAGAAAAAACTATTGAAGATAAAAGAATTATCTGGTTAATAAAAATTATTTTAAAAAATTATAAATCAAAAAAACAAAATAAAGGAATGCCTCTCGGAAATCTTACATCACAATTCTTTGCTAATGTTTACTTAAATGAGTTAGACCAATTTGTAAAACACAATCTTAGAATAAAATATTATATTAGGTATGTTGATGATTTCGTAATAATTCATAACTCAAACAAAAAACTAAAGTTTTACAAAGAGAAAATTAATAACTTTTTAGAAACAAAACTTGATTTAGAATTACATCCTAATAAAACTAAAATTTTAAAGCTTGAAAAAGGAATAAGCTTCTTAGGATTCAGAATATTCTATCATCATAAATTATTAAGTAAAAAGAATATTAAAAAATTTGAAAGAAACCTAAAACAGTTACAACAAGAGTATAATAATGAAAAAATTGATAGAGAAAAAATAATAGAAAAAATTGATGGGTGGATAACCTACGCAAAAAATGCCAATACACACAAATACTGCAAAAATTTAACAAACAAAATAAACATTCTTTTCTCATCAAAAGAAAACATAAAAATAAGTTCTGTTAAAAAACATGAAAACTTCAACAAAAAAGTTAATTTAAGTAAAATTGAATTCACACAACAAAAAACCTTACAATTAATCAACAAAGGATTAAACATAAAACAAATAGCCAATAAGAGAAATATTAAAGAAAACACTATATGGGATCATATTGCTAACTTAGTAGAACACCACCAATTACCATTAAAAAGAGTTATGAAAACCAACAAAATAAGAAAAATCCTCAATCAAATAAATTCACCAAATGACAAACTAAAAGACATAAAAAACAGAATAAATGATGATTCAATTTCTTATAATGAAATTCAGGTAGTTCTTGCAAACATTAAAGGAAAACTCAAAAAGAAAAATATTTCACATTTTGTTGAATGGTATCAACGAACAAATTGTTTTAGAAAATGTTACAACAACAAAGAACAAAGAAAAGAATGCAGAATAAAATTCCAACAATTAATTGCTAATGGTTTGAATTTAGAATTTACTAAAAGTGAGTTTTTGGAATTTATCAACAATCAAGTAAATATCTGTCAATTACCTGAAAAAAATAAAAAGAAATTTATTTTATGGAAAGAATTTAAACAAACAATAAAAATAAATCAATATTACAAGCTCACAAAACACCGAAAATAAAGACAAGATATTTAAATAAAAAAGCACATCTTTAGATGATATTTAAATAAATTGACTCAAAGAAATCAGAATGTCAAGTGAGCCATAATTTTTAACATTTGATGCGTCTTTACCTTCATCAGAGAATGACGCATTAAGGCTTGTAGTTGCAGAATTCTAAGATTTCAGGCAGGTTATCACTATAAAGTGATTACAGAACCGGCTATTGTGAAACCCTTGTGATTTTTATGATTAATAATATATAATTTTTTGTTATTCTTATTAGTCTATCTATATTGTATGCTATTACTCTTGTTAAAATCTCAATTTTTTGAGATTTTACATTTCGAGATTTGGCTTTTGAGCCAAATCTTCTTTTGAACATACTATTAACAGTTTCAATTTTATTTCTTTGCAAGTATTCTCCATAATCAAAAATATCAATTGTTAATTTCCTATAAGTCCCATGTCGTCGATGTTTGGGGATATTTAATCTTCTTTGCAATATTAAAGGATATGCTTTGAGCTTTTCAAAACATAACTCGAAAATATTTTCTGAATCATACCCCCTGTCTGCATATAATATGTCTGGTTTGTAGTATTTGCTTAATTTTTTTATCATTGGTTTAGCATCTATTGTGTCATGTCTAGTTTTCTTTCTTTGATTACAAAGTAAGATAATGTATGTTTCTATATCGACGATAAAAGTTGTTTTCATAAAAGGTCTTTTACCAACTTTTTTCTCAATTCTTTTACAATAATGCAAGCTTGCATTATCTAAACTGATGCCTGTGGCATCAATAGCAACCTTTTTTGGTTGAGGAATAAGTTTTCTGAAACTAAGAACTAATTTATCAAGTATTTTCATTGGTAATCTTTTAGAAAACTTAATAAGAGTACTATAATGGGGAAGTTTTCTAAAAGCAAGATAACTTTTAAGATCTTTATTACTGGCTAAATCTGTTAATAATTCTTCATAAGTAAACTTTCTGAACTGCTTGTAAACAAGCAGAAACAAGTGCTGGAAGCTTGTGTAAAGCTTATTTGAATACTTACTTGTATAAATGGGGATTTTTGCCAATCTAAATAATTTATAGCAAAAATCCGCAACCTTTTTATACTTATCAATTATTATTTTCATTGGTAGTTCACCTCGTCAGTAATAAGTGTTTAATCATACTATTTATCGTCGAGGAACTACTATTTAAATCTTTCTTCAGAAACAGAGGGTTTCACAATAGCCTGATTTGTAGATATATTTAAATAGTGATCTTTATTCTTGATTTTTATGATAAGAAATGTGAAATTTAAACCTGATTATAGAGTTTGTTCTTGGGAAAATACTATTCTCAAACTTAAAACAAAAGCTTCTGTTATTTAGGGGGCAGATTTTAGGTTAATGCAAACTCATTCAAATCCAAGGAATAATAATATATCTGAGCCCAGATTATATGCTAATTATTCTGAACAGGGAAACTGTCTCTTTGCAGCATTACTAAACTATGTTAATTAAAAAGGGCATTTTAGTAAAATAACAGATTATATTGAATTTGATTTCAATCCTGAAAAAATTCTTAAACAACTAGATGAATGCCTGGTAGAAACTAACATAAAATTACCTTTTGCTAAATCGAAAAACAATGTTTTTATTAATGAGGAAGTATTAAAATATGTTGGAGCTTCACTTTTACACACTAGGTATTCTGGAATTTTAGGTGAAAAAAACAATTTTTTAATAATTGGTTCTTGCAAGAAAAATGAGGGGGGTATAACATCTTTGGATGGAAAAAGTTTTTTTAAAACAAATATTGAACTCAATCAGGAAGATGCATTATTAGTCCTAAAGTCTATATACTCTTTTTCCAATGACAAAGGTGTATTAAATGAAATTTACACTCATGCAAAAGATTATTATAATAACTCAAGTTTGATTAAACAACTAACTTTGTCTTTTTAAATTAATATTGCCCACACATAACCAAGCAGAACTAATACCAAAACCTTTTTTATTAATTTTAAAAGGTTTTATTTTTGTCGGATTCTCTAAAAACACTAGTATGCAGTAATTTTTGTTTTTATACAGTTTAATCCATTTGTCCATATCTTTTGAATTAAAACCAATTCTCTTACCAAATTCAGAAAGAATGTCTTTTACTTTTTTATGTTTTAAGTCAAATTGTAGAACTCTTTTAACATATGCTTTTGCTGTTACAGGTTCACCTGAATTTTTAAAATAAATAGCATCTCCTTTTTTTATTGGCGAATGTAGTGAGCTTTAGGGTTTAATACCCCGACCTTTAGGTTGTTTATTTCTTTTTTGTTT
>Ga0222696_1000859_pt1 | contig 11117 bp, 7 predicted proteins | sample AntAcemetage1400_FD_179817 | JGI IMG/M metagenome (GOLD analysis project Ga0222696, IMG submission 179817) | Saline water microbial communities from Ace Lake, Antarctica - #1400 | ecosystem: Environmental > Aquatic > Non-marine Saline and Alkaline > Saline | place: Antarctica: Ace Lake... | reverse complement strand
TGAAATTTTATTTGTAATTTTACTCATGAGAAAGTTTGTTTTTGTTGTGGTTAACAGGCTGTAAGATAATAAATTATTACTTGCAACCAACAAACTTTCTCATTTTTTTATGAATAATTCAGGCTAATAAGATACTTGAATTTTAGTGAGTTTGTATTATCTTTGTTAACATTACTAACTAAAACCTTAATGCAAATGAAAGCACTGAAAATTATTATCCTGATCATTGTGGCAATAGTAGTATTGCTTTTGATCGTTGGGTTGTTCCTACCCAAAAATGTTCACACTGAAAGTTCAATTAGTATTGATGCACCAGCAAAAGTTATTTTTAAACAGGTGAACCATCTAAAAAGTTGGGACAATTGGTCACCTTTCCTCGAAGATGATCCTAATATGGTAACAACATATGAAGGCCCTGAAGAAGGTGTTGGAGCAAAATCTTTGTGGGACATGGAAGATGGTAGTGGAAATTTAACAATTGTGGAGAGCATTCCTTATGAAAAGATATCTACTGATCTAATATTTAATGGAGAAGGCGAAGCCAGTGGATCCTTTTTATTTAAAGAAATGGATGAAGGGATAAAAGTAATATGGACCTTTGATATGGATAATCTTGCGTATCCATTTGAGGTATATATGGGTTGCGTTATGGATGTAATGATGAAACAATATCTTGAAAAAGGATTGTTAAATCTGAAAGAATATTGTGAGAATTTACCTGATATAGATATGGAAGTTGAAATTACTGAAACATTTGTAGAACCACAGCTTTCACTTGCTATTAAGGATTCAGTTGATATGTACCATATTGGTGATAAAATGCTCGAATTATATACTGAGCTTGAATCATACATGTTGGAAGCTGGAATCGAAATTTCAGGCCCCCCTTATGCAGTATATTATAACTGGGACACAGCAGCACTTATAGTATTTGAAGCTGGTTTTCCTGTTTTGGCAAAAGTTGAAGGAAAAGATCGTATGTTTTTTACTGAAACACCTGGAGGCAATGTTGTTACTGCCTATAATTATGGAAATTATAATTCAATTGGAGAAATACACACTAAGATTCATGAGTACATTAACAAGAACGCTATCGTAATGATGGGCTATCCTTGGGAAGTATATTTAACAGATCCTAACTCAGAACCCGATACAAGTAAATGGGTAACGCAAATCTTATATCCTGTTGAATAATTATATTATTTCAGGTGAAATTTGATAATAAAACCTTAGCTTGATTCTTAGCAATGATTTTTTTAAGCACTGATTGATGCTCTGCTAACAAGTATATTTTGCAATGGGCGAAACTCTTTTCTTAATAATGACCAATTTTCCGGGTTGTCTTGCATTAATTGTATGATCCTTTTGCGATGCTTCTTTAAAGCATCAGATATTGCAGGAGCAGAGATAGCTACAGGACAAGCTTTTCCAACATTTGTGCCTGTGATATTAAGATTCTCATTCTTTAGCTTTAATACTGCACTCTCAAGCTTATCAAGTAATGCGATTGTTTTGTAATATCTGTTTTCACGCATTGAAGGAATATCAGATGCTAATGTCAAATCTTCTTCACTCTGGTCCAGATCTATGAAACACTCATCAATTTTTATTTGCTTCACATTTTCATCCATGTTAATAGTTTCTGCTTCCATTGCTGCCTGTTCAACTATTTGTTTTAACTTACTTATATCACCGGAATAACTCTGTATTTCCTTTTTAGCTCCCTCTGTTAAGATAAAATCCATGGATTTTTTTCTTGATATCTCCAAAAGGTACTTTTCAAAAAGGTTAATAATACTCTGCCCATACATCTCAAGAGTATTGTTGTATTCCTTCCTCTGATTTCTTGACCTTTTAAGTATTGACTGCATTACTCCTTTATCTTCAATAAATACAGTAGTATCTGCAGCATCTTTTTTATAAATTGTGTTAATTGTGTTATAGAGTATATTGCCAATAATAGTTTTGTTTTCAGGATCAATGGCCTTGTTACTCTTCCTTATTCCAAAATAATTAACGTTTTCTTTAAAATATAGAAAAAGAAGGTCATTTAAATTATCCCCTGGGCTTAGGACTCTAATAAGTAGAACAATATCCCTAAATACAAACATATCTATTTGTTTGTCAATGGATTTTGGGATATGGAATGGGAGTTCATCTTTATTATGCCATGAAAATGTATGCTTTTTTTTCCTCAATTCATCAAAAAATGATCGCTCAGGAATGCTTATTTCTTCCATTTCATTCTCATCAGTATCATTAATAAGCATAGCTCTTAATCCATTAATATCAACACAATAGTATACAGACAATATTTTCTCTAATCCCGGAATAATTGAAGGTATCAATTTCTGGATATTTATAATAGGAATACCGCTAAAAGAATATTTTAATGACATAGACTCTTAAAAAATAAAACGTAAAAGTAAACAATTTAAGCATAAAAAGCAAGTATATTAAGTATATATTTAATTTATTAAGTAAATAGTTTTTTAGTTAAGTAAATATAAATTAAGAAAATTAAACATATGATTTAAATTAAAATATTTTACTTAATTTGCTTGTTATCAGCTGTATATTTAGATAATATTGTATTTATTTTTGAGTTGTTTTAGTAGTGCTATTTAGTAATTAACCTTCTAATATAAAACAATAAACTTAATAACTAAATACCATTTTAATGAATGAAATAATATCAAACAGAAGTCTTATAATACAATTTTATCATTGTATCAATTTAACTTTTTCGGATATCTGCAGCTATTTGGAGAAATATCTGAAATGCTTATTAAGGCCGCTATACAAGTGCGTTTTATTTATCCATTCAATTAGTAAGATTAAAATGCCGGCGAAAATTAAAAGTTTTAAAATAAATAGCACAAAAAGGAACAGCATAAGCGGTAGCATAATTTACGAAGGCATAATTGCTGGTTTTTACAAATTCTCTACAAATTTCTTTGATAGTAATACTGATAATGCATATGAAAGATGTGATGGAACAAAAGGAATGTTAATTTGTACTGAAAATGATAGGATCTTTAGTTGGGATTTTTCGTATGTTCAATCTATAGATACCTCACAACCTGCTCAAAGGTTTATAAAAAGAACCTATCCAGATGATAATCAATTAACTAAATTGTATATTAAAATTTATAATCATCTTCTAATACATTTTGAGCTGGAATATATAAAGATTTGTTCTGATGTATTAGTTCCACAGGATTTAAGAGTTAAAGCACAGAGCATTCCTGTCTGTTTAGGTGAGCTTACAAGTAGTACCTATTATGCAAATCCTGAAGAATTTTCTACAAATAAACATACAATTAGAACCTATCTGATAATGTTCCCGGGAGAATTCTTTCGTAAGCATTTATTAGTAATATCTAGTTCTTGTATAAGCATTAATAATAATAATTTCTTTAGCTTCCCATTTTATATAAGGGGTGAATACAAAAGGTTTTTCCCAAGGCTGGGTAGCACTTTTTAAGATAATTAATCCGGAAATCCAAAAAAAATAAAACCTTCCAATATTTTTCCTATATTTGAGAAAGGATTTTTAATAAATATTGATGGGAGATTATTTCATAGGATTGAATATTACTTTTGATATTGATTACTTTCCATTATTGATTGTAATAGCAACGGCATGGTTAATTCCAATGCTATTATCTGTTATAAGAATTTCAAAAGTTCCAATTGTTATTGTTGAGATTATTGCAGGATATTTTATTGGAAACTATATTCTGGATTCTTATTCTGGTGAAAGTACATTTATTCTTGAATTTCTTGCCCTTACAGGTTTTATTTTCCTTATGTTCCTGGGTGGGCTTGAAATTGATGTTGATCAAATAATTTCTTCCTTTCCAAGAAAAAGACTTTCTATTGCACGATTTCTTAAAAACCCTCTTTTAGTTGGTTTACTTTTCTTTGTTATAACTCTTTTATTATCTTATGGTTCCGCATTGTTACTTTCAGAAGTAGTTGAAACAAAAAATGCATGGTATTTTTCACTAATAATGGTTACAACTTCTGTTGGAATCATTGTTCCTGTCCTAAAAAATAATGGAGAAATCAGCACCCGATTTGGTCAGATGATAGTTGTATCAGCCGCTATTGCCGACATTCTAAGTATTATATTATTCACTTACACAGCATTCATCATTAAAAATGGCCTTGAAATAGATATTTTATTAATATTCCTTTTATTCATTTTGTTCTTTGTTTTTTACCGTGTTGGTAACCGCCTTAAAGGATTTTCTTTTTTTAAGAAGATCACCTACCAATTATCACATGCTGCATCACAAATTCAAATAAGAGGCACTTTGCTGCTGATCTTCATATTCGTAGTTGTTGCTCAGTTTATTGATAAAGAAGCTGTGTTATTAGGCGCATTTTTGTGTGGTTTGCTTCTTTCTTTCTTTCTTCACAAAGAGCGATCATTGCTGATTCTTAATTTGGATAGTATGGGTTATGGATTTTTTATACCTGTGTTTTTCATAATGGTAGGTGCACAGTTTGATCCCAAAGCTTTGACAACATTGGATAATTCACTACACCTTTTCCTGATTTTACTTTTAATAACATTGTTTGCAGTGAAGTTGATACCTTCACTACTTTGGGCAAGATTATTTGGGACAAGGAGAGCTGTATCAGGGGGATTTTTAATGGCATCCCGCTTAAGTCTTATTATTGCTGCTTCGCAAATTGGACTTGAATTGGGAGTTATTTCACCTGCTATCAATTCATGTTTTTTGGTCATGGCGATTATTACTTGTTTTATATCACCCGTCATTTACAATTATTTGCAACCCACTCACCAAGTTGACACAAATAAAACCATAATTATTGGTGGTAGCAGCACCGGCGTACTTTTGGCAAGAAGAATGAAAATGCATGGCAAAGCAGCCATTTTAGTCGAGAAACATCATGAGCGTCATAGTGAGATGAGTTCAAAAGGATTAAATACTGTAATTGGCGATGGAACAAAAGTTGAGTTATATGAAAAACTTAAACTTACTCCGAATAATTATGTGGTTGTCTTAACAGGTGATGACAGCTGGAACCTCAAAGTTTGTAAAACTCTCAGAGAAGAGCATGGACATGAAAAAATAATTTCTAAAGCAAGCGATCCAAGGATTATTCTGGCTCTGAAAAGTCTTGAGGTTGAAACTCTCGATACAATCAGAATTATGGCTACAACAATTGAAAGTTTAATACTTAGGCCTACGACTTATCATGCATTGGTTGAAACTTTTGAATGTTATTCAGTAGAAGAAATAGTTGTTACAAATAAAAACATTACTGGAGTATTAATTAAAGAGATCCCTCTTCATAAAGACGGCTTTATAATTCTTATAAAAAGAGGCACGGAAATGTTTATTCCTCATGGTGACAGCTATTTTAGAACCGGAGATGTGGTTAATATCTTCGGAACAGATTCCGCACTTGAAGATATCAAGTCAAGATTAGTTTAATCTTCTCTAATGATTTTTCATTAACAATTTCTCAACAATTGATATTTCAAATACAAAAAGTATTAGCTTAGCCCAAAATAGACATAAGGCAGTATTACTACTGCTAACTGCTACTGCTACTTTTTATATATATTTAATAACCTTAAACCAATCAACATGGGCGGCTTTTTCGGAACAATTTCAAAATCAGATTGTGTAAGCGATCTATTTTACGGAACAGATTATAATTCACACCTTGGCACAAAAAGGGGAGGTATGGCAGTTTTAAATTCAAAGGAATTTAAAAGGTCAATCCATAACCTTGAGAGATCATATTTCAGGACAAAATTTGAATCAAGCCTGAATGAATTTCATGGTAACAGTGGCATAGGAGTTATTAGTGATACTGAGGCTCAACCTATACTTATCAACTCCCGTCTTGGTGAGTTTGCAATAGTAACTGTTAGTAAAATTGCCAATATTGAAGATCTTACTCAAAGGGCATTAAAACAAGGCAGGCATTTTTCAGAAACAAGTTCTGGAGAAACTAATCCCTCTGAACTTATAGCCATGTTGATTGATGAAGAAGAATCATTTGAAAGAGGAATTGAGAATGTTTACGAAAAAGTAAAGGGTTCCTGCTCAATGCTGATACTTACGAAAGAAGGAATGTATACAGCCAGGGATAAATTAGGAAGAACGCCTGTTTTACTTGGTAAAAAAGATGGTGCATATGCTGTGAGCTCTGAATCAAGCTCATTCTCAAATCTGGACTTTGAGTTAGAAAGAGATATTGGTCCCGGTGAGATAGTTTTTATTACTGCAGATGGTTATGAACAACGAAAAAAACCTAATGATAAAATGCAGATTTGTGCATTTTTATGGGTTTATTATGGCTATCCTAGTTCCTGTTATGAAAATATTAATGTGGAAGATTGCAGATACCGTTGTGGTGCAGCTCTTGCAAAAAAGGATGACATTGATATTGATTTTGTTTCAGGTATTCCTGACTCCGGGATTGCACATGCTATAGGATATTCAAATGAAAAACAAATACCTTATAAGAGAGCCTATGTTAAATATACTCCAACCTGGCCAAGGAGTTTCATGCCTCAAAAACAGGAAATGAGAGACTTGGTGGCAAAAATGAAACTTATTCCTGTTAAATCATTAATAAATGGAAAGAAGATAGTTTTTTGTGATGATTCTATTGTAAGAGGAACACAATTTAAAGATAATGTCAAGATATTATTTGAATACGGTGCAAAAGAAGTCCATGTCCGACCTGCTTGCCCAACGCTGATATACCCTTGTGAATTTCTTAATTTCTCCAGCTCACGCTCAACCCTTGACCTTGCTGGTAGAAAAGCAATAAAAGAGCTTGAGGGTGCAGAAGACAAGCATCTTGATGAATATGCAAAACCAGGAACTGATAGATATTATGCTATGATAGAAAAGATCAGGGAGAGAATAGGAGTTAGTTCTCTTAAATATCAATACCTGGATGATCTGGTTAAAGCTATCGGCTTGCCAAAAGAAAAATTATGTACTCATTGTTGGGATGGATCAAGTTATTTCTAAAATCTAACTAACAAATTGTTTAATGTGTAGCCCCGGATCCCGGGGCTTTTTTTGTTATTGTTGATAAGTATAGAGGATTTCAAATATGCTATTAGTTTATTTTCTGAAAAATATTATTACTTTTGCAGGCTTTTTTACAATTATCAATTATCAATTATCAGTAAACATATAACTAATAACATATAACTATTTTTAAGTAATGAACCCATCATTAAACAACATAAGAAACATTGGTATCGCAGCACATATTGATGCCGGTAAAACTACTTTAACTGAAAGAATCCTTTTTTATACTGGCGTTAGCAGAAAAACAGGTGAAGTCCATGATGGTGAAGCCACAATGGATTTTATGAAACAGGAGCAGGAGAGAGGTATAACTATTGCCTCTGCAGCAATATCATGCAAATGGAATGAATCTAATATTAATTTAATAGATACTCCTGGCCATGTCGATTTTACAATAGAAGTAGAAAGATCACTGAGAGTTATTGATGGAATGATCGCAGTATTTTGTGCTGTGGGTGGTGTAGAACCGCAATCGGAAACAGTTTGGAATCAAGCTGATAAGTATAAAGTTCCCCGTATTGCATTTGTTAATAAAATGGATAGGGCAGGGGCTGATTTTCACGCAGCTGTATCACAAATGAATAAATACCTTGATGCTAATGCTATAGCTTTACAACTTCCTATGGGTACAGAAGAAGAATTTGAAGGTGTTGTTGACCTGTTAGAAGGAAAAGCTTATGTTTTCGATGATTTTGAGCGCAAAGAAATTCCTATTCCTTCTCAGTATCAACAAAAATATGAAGAGGCAAGAATCCTTGTTGTAGAAAAGCTTGCAGATTATAATGATGAAATAATGGAGTTGTATCTTGATGAAAAGGATGTTTCAGCTAAATTACTTAGCCGGGCTGTCAGAGATGCTACTTTAAAACTTTTAATTACACCGGTATTCTGTGGTGCAGCATATAAAAATAAAGGTGTTCAGCTTCTTCTTGATGCTGTTACTGATTATTTACCATCACCAATAGATGTTGGTGCCACATTAGGTCATGAGGTTGATAACGAGGAAAATATTATTAGGAGAACTCCTTGTTTGAATGAGCCATTTTCTGCATTGGCTTTTAAAATTATCAATGATCCTTATGTTGGACAACAAACTTTTATTAGAATATATTCCGGTAAACTTGAACGTGGTATGCCAATAGTTAACTCAACCAAAGGAAGAAACGAAAGAGTTGGAAGAATACTTAAGATCAGTGCGAAAGATCGAGAAGAAATATCCGGCGCAGGCCCGGGAGACATTGTTGCGCTTATTGGCATGAAAAATACTAAGACCGGTGATACTTTATGTGATGTAAATAATAAACTCTTGCTGGAATCAATACACGTTGCGCCGACGGTAATCGAAACTAAGATCAATCCGGCAAAACAAAAAGATCAGAAAAAACTAGGAGAGGCGCTTGCTAAACTTTCCAACGAGGATCCTTCATTTAATGCCAGATATAATGAGGAAACCGACGAAACTATTGTTTCGGGAATGGGAGAATTGCATCTTGAGATTATCATGGACAGGATTAAAGATGAGTTTAAAGTTGAAGTTGAAGTAGGCGAGCCTTCAGTGGCTTATAGAGAGACTATTACAAATGAAATTAAAGTAGAATACAGGCATACAAAACAGACCGGAGGAAAAGGTCAGTTTGCTCAAACACTAATGCGGATTGAGCCAAATAATGGAAAGGGATATGAATTTATTGATAAGATAAAAGGAGGAAATATTCCGGCTGAATATATTCCATCAGTAAATAAAGGAATTATTAAAACTATGGATAAGGGTATACTTTCCAGCTTTCCTGTAGTAGATGTTAAAGTAGTTCTCCTTGACGGAAAATTCCACCCGGTTGATTCTTCTGATATGGCATTCCAGACTTGTGCTTCAATTTGCTTCAGGGATGGTTTTAAGAAAGCAAATCCTATTTTGATGGAGCCTATGATGAAAATTGAAATTAATACACCTGACGAATATATTGGTGGGGTAATAGGAAACCTTAACAAAAAGCGCGGGAAAATTGAATCTATGCGCCGTTACAGGAAAGGTTCTCAAAAATTGAATGGTTTTGTACCACTGGTTGAAATGTTTGGTTATGCAACACAACTCCGAAACTTATCCAGTGGCAGGGCAAACTTCTCAATGGAGTTTCATAAATACGAGCCATTATCCAAATCACTTCAGGAAGAGGTTATAAAAAAACTTGAGGAAAAGAATAAATAAAAGAAACATATCTAATAATAAATTATTGTTTGATAATTTAGCTACATACATTATCCGATAATTTATTCCTCCGTATTCGTGCTGGTGAATGGTAATTAAGCAAAATAACCGTTGTCTTGACTTTAATTACTTTTAGTAATATATTTGCATCTTTTTATAGCCAAGAGAGAAGTTCGTTGTCATTAAAGATTATATAACAAACTTCTTTTTTGTGTATTAACTCAAATGAATAATGGATAATCTATTCTATAAAGTATTATTTTATTGCCTTTTTCTTAGCACCTTTACACAAGCACAAAAATTCACATATAAAGAAATCCCGCAATGGGTAGTGCAGGTCGATACCATAGTAGATACTAAAGTATCAAAATATGATGTCACATCTGGTTTTTATGTTTCATTAGCTGATTACCAAATTAATCTTGCGGAAGATTCTTATTTTAATCACACAATAACCAATGTCATTTCTTTTAGTGGTATTACAAATGCTTCACAATTGGCAATTACTTATGACACATCTTACCAAGACTTGGAAATACATCATTTATACATTTTAAGAAATGGTAAAAAAGTTGACAGAACCAAAGAATTAAGCCTGGAAATCTTAAATAATGAACAAGCACTTCATATGGGAATATACACCGGGCAAATTACTGCATATGATATTCTTGAAGACATTAGAAAAGACGATTATATAGATTTTGCTTACTCTCTGATTGGAAGTAATCCAATTTTTGAAGGTGAAAAGTATTTCTTGTCAGCGTTGGAATCAATAAATCCAATTGATTATTTTTCATTGAGAATTATTTATCCTGAAGATAAGAATTATTTATACGAATGTGTAGGTTGTGATAGTAGTAATATTTCAGAAATAATTGTTGATGGTTTTCATAAAATAACAATAGAGTATAATAATATCCCTCCTGTGGAATTAGAGGATATGATGACCAGTTGGACTATACCATACAAATATTTCATATTAAGCAGTATACACTCATGGAATGAGGTCTATGAGTGGGCCGAACATGTTTTTGATCTAGAAACAGAGCAAAATCTTGAGGAAGTATTTGAGGAGGTTTTTACCGGAGATGAGAACATAGATGATAAAATCAACAAACTCATTAACTTTGTTCAGGATGACATCAGGTATATGGGAATTGAAAGTGGGATAGGAAGTATAAAACCATTCCCTCCTGAACAAGTGGTAAAACAACGTTTCGGTGACTGTAAAGACAAGTCATTATTATTAGTTAGTTTGCTGAATAAGATAGGGGTAAAGAGGGCTTACCCTGCTTTGGTTAACACCAATATGCAAAAAAATATCACTACCTTATTACCCGGGGTGAAAATATTTGATCATTGTATAGTTTATTTTGAACATAATGATACATCCTATTGGGTAGATCCTTCCATTGTCCAGCAGGGTGGGAGCTATAAAAATATTTTTACATACAATTATGGCAAAGCTCTTATCATTGGTATGAATGCTGATAGCCTTTATAATATTGATGTCGATTACCCAAATTCTCATTATACAATTACTGAAGAATATACAGTCAATTCATTTGATGAACCAACCAGCCTTAAAATAGAATCAGTTAGATTTGGTATGGAGGCCGATCAAGGAAGGGCATTACTTGAATACTATTCATTAAAGGATATTTCAGATCTTGTGACGAGTGATTTAGCCTGAATTATTCATAAAAAAATGAGAAAGTTTGTTGGTTGCAAGTAATAATTTATTATCTTACAGCCTGTTAACCACAACAAAAACAAACTTTCTCATGAGTAAAATTACAAATAAAATTTCA
>Ga0222696_1000857_pt1 | contig 11141 bp, 10 predicted proteins | sample AntAcemetage1400_FD_179817 | JGI IMG/M metagenome (GOLD analysis project Ga0222696, IMG submission 179817) | Saline water microbial communities from Ace Lake, Antarctica - #1400 | ecosystem: Environmental > Aquatic > Non-marine Saline and Alkaline > Saline | place: Antarctica: Ace Lake... | reverse complement strand
GAATTTTATTCAGCTTATGGAGGTCCTTGAAAAGGAATCTGATATAGATTTCTTAGAGGTAGATACGCAGCGCTCAGAGTACATCGATTTTTTAGGTGATAAACTTGATAAAAAAAGCTTGTCAGAGTTATTGGATAAGAGCCTGTTCTTTAAGACAGGAAAGATAAGCGCTCTTGAATTTTACAGTTTCCTCGAAGATGTATCTATGAGAGAGAATGATTTTAGTATGGCAGAGGATTATTCAGGCCTGGCCAGGTACGTAGATTATATAAAGCAATATTCAAAGATAGATAATATCAAGCTTTTTCAAGAGATAGAAGAGATAGAAAAAGCACTTAAGGAAAAACTTTTTACAGACAAGACGCAACGTGAGATAAACAGGTTGTCGCACACCCTTGATATCCTAAAAGATTTATTTTCACTAAGACTTACTAAAGAGACTCTGCAGTATTATAAAGATAATAAAAAAGAGTTTACCCCGTCTTTTATTATTAATTTCATATCAGATGCGGCTAGTAAATACAAGGTGCAATATAAGCTTGACCCGTCTTTTAGAAAAATAGCGGCCAAGCTTCCTGATATGGAGAGGTTTTATAAGATTGCGCAGGAACGTGATAGTATCTTAGTTTATAATACGCTTGATCAGATGAAGAAAAGAAAATCTGACATAGCTGTCTTGGTTTCCGGCGGTTTTCATACAGACGGCATAACAAAACTCTTAAAAGAAAAGCAGGTATCTTATATAGTAGTGACTCCAAAGGTTGAAAAGCTTTATTCGGATAATCCTTATCAGTCGCTGATTCTTGGCGAAGAGACTGCTCTTGAGAAATTTATTAAAAATGCAGAAGAAAATACAAAAATATACAAACAGAACGCACAAAAGGAGATTTAAAATGAAGAACGCTAAATTTGTCATCATGCTGCAGGTCTGTTTCCTTATAGGCATATTTGTATTCAGCGCGAGCGCTGTATATCAGCCTGAACAGATAGCGCCTTGCGCGACTACCAACCTTGCTTTAAGGCAGGACGGCCTTGAACTGGCTTCACTGGAGGAGCTTGAGGCATACCAGTTTTCTTATGACGCTCTGGACAATTTTACGGAGATAGCAGATATATTGAAATCCGGTAAGGCTATTAAGAATCGTGAAAATGTTGAAGTGATTCATGGGGCTGACACTGACAATCCTGTCTATCTTATATCATTTACTTGTACGCAAGAAGGAAGTAAAAAAGGGAAGCAGTTTTTTTATATTATGGCGCTTAAAGATCCACAACTTCTTGAAATTACGAATCTTGTGAACAAAGATTCCAAGGAGATATCTGAGGCATTAGGTGTGTTCATCGCCCCGTCTCTTATTAAGCCTCTTACGGATGTTGTTGAAGCTGGAAAGACATCATCTGCTGGCACCCTTACGCAAGACTTAGATGATCTAGTTGAGAAGCTAGCATCTGATAAGGATCCCAAAGTTCAAATTGATGCTATACGTGAGATTGTGCAGATGAGCCCTTATACGATATATGAGGTAGAAGAAGATATATTCAGGCTTATAGAAGAGGGCACGCCTTCAGTGCAAAAAGAAGCGCTCTTTGCTATTATAGCACGCAGAGAACCTCTTGATGCGTTCCCAATACTGAATACTTTGATAGAGCTTCTGGAAAGTCCGGATAGCGCTACACGTTCTAATGCAGTGGTGGCCATAGTAAATACAGGGATTAAGGCTATCCCTGCTCTTAAAGAGAGAGCAAAAACCGCTAATGCGAAACTGCTTACAGTTATTGAAGATGCTAATAGGCGCATCTTGCAGGAAGCACCTCTCGCAAGGACTTCATCTGCAGGTATAGCTGAATCTGATCTATTAATAGCTATATTTTCTCAGTTGGAAGAGTATAAAAGTAGTGGCAACCCATATATTCTCCAAGATGCTCTGAGGGCATTATCAGATATGGGCCCAGCTGCGTATCAGATATTGCCTGACCTTAAGATACTTCATGACGCTGAGACTGATTCGATACTCCAGGCATCTATAGAGTTGACTATTCAAAAGATATCACCTAGCGATACATCACAAAAGGCATCTTCTGCTGGTATTGCGGATTATAAGGAAATTATAGTTAGTTCGCTTGTCACATTACAATCACCAGAAAATTTATATGCTAAAGAGCGCGAAGAGACTATTAAGAGTATGAAGCAAGGGATTACTGGCCTACTTGCATATTTGGGGTATCAGGATGCATCACTAAGGAAAGCTGCTATTGATGCGATGGTTGAGATTCGCTCTGATATAGAATCCGCGCTTGATATCATAGGGCAAGTTCCTGGATATGAAAAATACGCTGATACAATGAGAGGCATGCTAGGCAATATAGAGTCTTTTCGTGGTGGCTATCCTTTCGGAATTCAATCTAGAGATAGCAGCCCAGAAACATACGCAGGATTATTTGGTAGCCTTGCTGACAAGGACGCAAATATAAACCATAATGCCATCAATATGATAAACCTTGAAGCAGCTGGTCTGGAATTAGAAAAATTGCAGGAACAGCTTGAAGAAGCAGAGCGCAAACAGGATAACGGTATTCAGGTTCCTGTTGACGTTATGACAAAACTTATAAGGTCCGTAAGTGCAGTTGAATTAAAATTACTTGCCCTCCAAAGGGAAAAGTACATACTTGATATGCAAGAAGGATCAGGTAAGGCATCTTCATCGGGCATAGATCAAGCAACTCAGATAAAAGAGCAGATTGAGGTTGCTCAAGTTTATATGGATAATCTTACTAGCCAACTTGAAAAAGCAATGGTTAAACGCGATATAGCAAGCCAGGAATATGCTGCTAATGATTTTATTGTTGCAGACATCGAGGTTGAGAAACTGAAAGAGAGCATTGCTCTTCATCAGAAATATATAACCGATCGCGTGGATGCTATAGCGGGTATTCTCAATAAGCAAAATAGCATCAAGGCATCTTCAGCAGGTTATAATAAAGATATATTAGATGCCATGACATATCTTTCTGGTTTTACAGATGTCTTTACAAATACTAGTACGATACCAGAGCTTAATACAGATATGTTATTAAGACAGTTAGAGGCATACAAAGAGACTGTTGATAAGCTTGAAACGATAAAAAGCCAGTCACCGGATGCTGCTATAGCTGTAGCAGAGCAGGCTAATCAGGTTCAGGCATCACTTGATACAATGACTGCGGTTCAGAATATTGCTGCAGAGGATGCTGCCCTTGAAGATGTAACAGGTACTATATTGGTCAATGATAATGACATACCTGATAACCAAAAGATATTGCTTACCATGCTTGATAAGGCAAGCCCATATCTCGAGGCGCTTGAAACAAAGCTTGGGTGCAAGGTCAGGCTTCAGAGCCAATATAATCCAAAGTCAGATGGCGCGGCAAACATAATAGCGATATCCAGTATGCCTGTAGATGGCATAACAAGACGTATAGATATAAAATCGGTTACAGAAGATGGTTATTTGCCGCTAGAGCAGGTGATAGTTCTTGCTAAAGGTCTATTGATATATAGTCAAGAGACAAAACCTGTACTTGATGGAATAATAGCTCAGATGTATAGATTTATAACAAAGGCACCTATATCACCAAAATTGCTAGAGGCATTCCTGCGGAATTCGGTCTTTATACTTGACCTACCTATTCCGCTGGCCATAGACGAGGCATATTATGAGCAGCTACATAGACAGGCTTTAGCAGCATTGATAGCGGCATAAACTTAGGCATAGAGTTGAACAGTTGCCAGGGGGACGGGTCCTTAATTGGGTCCGTCCCTCATTTTTTGTAAACTGTAAAAGGGGTCAGAGTGTAAAAGGGGTCAGTGTGATTTTTATTGACATGAATATACAGTAGGCTTATAATTAACTATGCCTAGAAAACCTAGAATAGTTCTCCCCGGATATCCGCATCATGTTATATTGCGGGGGAATAATAAGAGTGCAATTTTTCATGAAGATGCAGATAGGTATTTCTTTATAGAATGCTTAAAGGAAGCAAAAGAGAAGACAATATCAAAAATTTCCAGTTATTGTTTTATGAAAAATCACGCACATTTTATTATAGAGCCATCAAACGATAAGGGCATTAGCAATATGATGCAATCGCTTGGAAGAAGGTATGTAAGATATATAAATGATAAATATAGAAGGACAGGAACTTTATGGGAGGGTAGACACAAGAGTAGCTTAATTGATAGAGATGAATACCTTTTATGCTGCAGTAGATATATAGAGCTTAACCCCGTAAGAGCAAAGTTAGTGCAACACCCTCAAGATTATAAGTGGTCTAGTTTTAGTTTTAAAGTAGAGGGCAAGGCCAATGATCTTTTAGATATAGATGCAATGTATATGGAATTGGGAAGCACGGATAAAGAAAGGCAAAAAAATTATAGAGAGTTTGTTCTAGAAGGCATAGAGCAACCAGCAATGGAAATGATAACCACGGCAATAGAAAAAGACGCTGTTTTAGGTACTAAAAAATTTATTGATGAAGTTGCAAGTCTGCTGAATAGAGATATCAAATTAAGAAAAAGAGGCAGGCCAAAAAAATCACTCTGACCCCTTTTACTTTATTAAGAAAAAGAGGCAGGCCAAAAAAATCACTCTGACCCCTTTTACTTTTACTGGGCTTGACATTTGGTATGATTTTTGTTGACTAAGGAATTGAGATATCCTACAATATTATTTATGAACCCCCTTGTCAAGAAAGCTTGCCTTACCTTTGATGACGGCCCTAACGGAGAATATACTCTCCAGATTCTAGATATCCTTGAAAAGCATAAGAAAAAGGCGCTATTCTTCTTTCCGGCAATGAATGTAGAGCGTCAACCAGATATAGCGCTTAGTGTGCAGACCCAAGGACATCTAATAGGTAACCATACCTACGACCACCCCCATTTAAATACACTTACCAAAGAACAAGTATTATGGCAGATCGAAAGGTCTGAGGAGATATTTCAGTCTATATTGGGTATTATCCCAAAATACTTTCGCCCACCCTATGGGGAATACAACCAGATTGTAGAAGATATAATAAGGGAAAAAGGCTATCAGCTTATTCTGTGGGACATGTCTTGTCATTCCATGGATTGGAAAAACCCGCCTGTTCAGGCGATAGTGGATATAATAATTGAACGAGCAAGTGACGGCTCAATAATACTTCTTCATGATGGGCGAAACACGAGGATAGGTGAGCCCAGACATAATACAATAAGCGCTCTTAAGGAGATAATACCCCAGCTTGGGGAGAGAGGCCTTGAGATAGTGCCGATAGATAGGTTATGCAAAAATACGAAAAAATAGTTACCCTTTTGTTTGTACTGGTTGCATCTATATTTATTGCGCTATCCTTTTACAATAAGCTACGACAGAATAAAAGATTCCTACCCCCTGAGGAATCCCTAATATCTACGCACGCGCAGCAGGCTATCTGGGCAGGAAAACAAGTAAACATTAATAGCGCCAGCAGATATACTCTTACAAAGCTACCCGGCATAGGTCCGAAAACAGCGGAGAGTATTATAGATTATAGGAACAGTAATAATGGTTTCACCTCAAAGGAACAGCTTCTTAATATCAAGGGCATAGGCACAAAAAAATATGAAGCCATAAAGCACAGGGTGGAGGTCGATGTTTCAAAATAAAGCTTTATTGGAAAAGAGGCCTTTATTGGCAGCTTTTTTATTATTTGGCCTTGGCGTAGTATCCGCACAGAGCTTAAATATTCCATTCAGTATAATCGCGGTTCTGATTATTATTCTTTTTATATTTGCTTGCCTGACTATCGCTAAAGGTAAGAGCCTCTTTTTTGTTGTATCAGGCCTGCTTATATTGGTTCTTGGCATGGCAACTTATATTAATTTTAACACCTTGCCCAAGGAGCACATATCCTATCTTCTAAAGTCGCCAGGCGCACGATATTATATTCGAGGTAGGGTAAAGTCAGAACCTATATATAGATGGCAGAGATGGGGTAATAGAAGGTGTAATTTTACTTTTCAAGCCATGGCTTATAAACAGGGCGACGTATGGCTAAGATTAAAAGGTCTTTCAGAAGCGCAGATAGATAATAATGAGCTAGATTATAATTACGGAGATGATATTGTTGCCTTCGTGGCGCTGAAGAGCCCGGTTAAGTTTGCAAATAAAAGCAGTTTTGATTACGTGAAATACCTTAAAGCGAAAGGCATTTATACTATTATCGACATAGAAGATGATGAGAATGTTGTGGTACTCAAAAAGAGCGCCGGATTCTCGATTAGAAAGCCCATATACAATATAAGGCGTATTATAGAGAAGCGGCTTAAACTTTATTTACCGTATCCCGATAATACGTTAATCAGCGCTATGCTTCTCGCGAGCCGTCATTCTATACCGAAATATTTAAGAGAACTTTTTGTGAAAACAGGTTCAGTGCACGTGCTTTCAGTAAGCGGCCTGCATGTCGCGATAATTTCAACGATAATATTTTTTATGCTTAAGGCATGCCGTTTATCGCGAAAGATATCATCTGTTATTGTTATTATTTTTGTATCAATATATGCTGTTATCGCGCAGGAGAGAACGCCTATATTAAGGGCGTCTATAATGATAACCATATATCTTCTTTCATATATTCTGGAAAGAGATTTTGATATATATACAGCGCTCTCTCTGGCAGGGCTAATAATACTTATAATAAATCCAATGCAGATATTTAGCCCGGGGTTTATTCTATCATTTGCTTGCGTATTCTCGCTTGTATATCTTACGCCAAAATTCGAAAGACTATTTACGCGCAAGCCAAATAACGATACAAGCCTAGCTGCTAGGAGCTATTTATCGAGAATCTTACAATACATAAAAAGTATTTTATTCGCGTCATTAGCTGTTTTTATCGGTGTCTGGCCGATCACAGCTATTTACTTCGGCATTATCTCACCTATCAGCATAATAGCTAATATTTTTATTATCCCATTATTGGGGGTTATTCTTTTCCTGAGTATAATACTTGTATGCGTGCCGATTCTTTTGCAGCCAATATCATTTATTATCGCGCACTTTCTGCACAGCCTACTGGGAGTTTCTATAAAGGTCCTGGCTCTTTTATCAGAGACACCTTTCGCGTATTTTTATGTTTTCGATGTAAGGCCGTATATGATTATATTATATTATGCTTTCGTTTATGTGGTGGTCAAGCTACTTTTAGACCGCAATATGATGTAGTTTTTGGCTATAAGTATTTTAAATTACTTTTTAAAATCTTTTATATTTCACTTGACACTGTTGCTTAAACAGTGCTATAATAAATCAACTTAGACAGTCTATCAAAATAGGGGGAATCTAAGTATGCAGCCTTATGTAAAGGAAAGACGAAAGTGCGCAAGAATAGATGCGCGCCTTCCACTTCAATTTAAAGATATACAGCGCCCGATAGAAACATACGCGGGCTCTCTTACAAAAGATATTAGCGAGAGTGGGGTACGTTTTCTTTCTAACGATTTTCTCTCGATATTTACAAGATTACTCTTAGAGGTATCTGTACCATCTTTTTCGCGGCCTATAAAAGCGATTTCGAAAGTGGCATGGATACGAAAAGTTTCTCGTAGCAATCAATATAGTGTTGGCCTGCAGTTTATGGATATGACAGAAGAAGATAGCAAGCACCTTTCTTCTTTTATAGCGAAATCACCAGCGCCAAAGGTAGTTACCTCGTAAATAACAAGAGCTTATCTTATTTTCCGGTTATGTTTACCAGAAATGGAAAAATAGATGACGCTCTATTTTTTTGTCTTTTAAGGCATAAGATCAAGTTAATCAATAACTTAAAGCTTAATATCCAACTCCGCGGCGCGTAACTCCTATTTTAATTGACAAATATGGCCTGTAATGTTATATTAACTTTACTCTTTCAAGGGGTAATATCATGAAAAATAAATCAAAACTTATATTTATTATAATCACTTTTCTATTACTATATAATGCGACTGCAGGCTATTGCTATTGGATCTGGACTCCGCAGACAAAAAAGTGGGTAAACCCGAAATACGCACCAAAGGATACCCCGAAAGAGCAGCTTCTTTATTCAATGGATTTCTTCTATGCGGAAGAATATAAGAAGTCGCTCAAGGAATTTAACAAGATTATCAAGTTTTATAAGCGTTCAGAAGCGGCGTCCGAGGCGCAATATTTCATAGGGCGCTGTTACGAAGAACTTCATAACCCTCAGCAGGCTTACGAGAGCTACCAGAAGGTAATCGATGATTACCCATTTACCCAGAGAACAGATGAGATTATAAAGAGACAGTTTGATATTGCGGGCAGGCTCTACGAAGGTGAAAATACCAAATTTGTCGGCATAAGCTTCAAGGCGGTGCCTGAGCAGATTATAGAAATCTATAAGAAGGTTGTCTCAAACGCCCCTTATAGTGAATACGCGCCTATATCGCAATATCGCATCGGAGAGCTCTATAAAAAGATAGCCTTTTATCAGGATGCGCGGGATGCTTTCCAGAAAATACTCGATGATTATCCTGACAGCGATATGGCTACGGACGCTAAGTTTCAGGTTGCTATGTGTGCCTCTATAGCATCAGGCGGTAGTGATTATGACCAGTCTTTGGCAGAACAGGCTATGGATGAGTTTGAAGAATTCGCGAAACAGAACCCTGATAGTGAGCTGGTTAAGAAAGCGCGGGAAGAGAGAAAAGAGATTATCGAAAAAAGAGCAGATTATTACTTAAAGACTGCCAGGTTTTATGAACGCATAGGAAAGTATAAAGCAGCATCAATATATTACAACAAGATCCTGGATGAGTTTCCAAGCTCTTCCGCAGTAGAGGCTGCTACCAAGCGGCTTGAGGCAGTTAATAAACGCATAAGGCCAAGAAGTAAAACTGTTGCCTTGGCAGAATGAGCGGAGTTAGCCTGATGCAAAAAATCAAAATACCTAATTGTTTTTTACCCGTCGTAACCTGTTTCCTGCTATTTGTCTGCCTTACTATATTTGCCGGCTGCGGCTATACAACAGGCTCACTTCTTCCTGCCAATTTCAAGAATATTTACATTGAAAACTTTGCCAACAAGATACCTATTACAGACGAGATATCTGACATGAACAGGTATAAGACGTATCGCCCTTTGCTAGAGGTAGATGTGACCCAGGCGATAATAGACAGGTTTATTTTTGATGGCCACCTCAGGGTGTCAAATAGGAAAGATGCGGATATAGTGATAACAGGAGCACTTGTTGATTTTAAGAGAGAACCGACAAAATACGGCTATGATGACAATATAGATCAGTACAGAATGGCAATATTTGTGGATATGGATGCTACGGATACAGCAACTAACAAGGTTATGTGGACAGAGAAAAATTTTGCCGGAAGTGACTATTATTTTACTACAGGTGCGCAACAGAAGAGCGAAGACTCAGCTATAACAGCGGCATTGAACGACCTGTCAAGAAGGGTGGTCGAAAGGACCATAGAGGTTTGGTAGACATGCAGCAAGCTATAAAGGCCCCTCCTAAAACCGGCAGCAAGATATATCTTTTGACCGGCGAAGATGAATTCAGAAAAATAGCTTACCTTAATAAACTTAAATCCGATATTATAGGCGATAACGCCGATACTTTTAATTATAATCTCTATTATGCCAAAGATACGACAGCAGAGGAGATTATCCGTTCGCTCGAGACATTTTCATTAACCGGTAGCAAGAAACTAGTTGTTTTAAAGGACCTAGACGCGCTGCGTGAAGAAGACAGGGCTGTCCTGGTTGAGTATATAAACAGTGCGGTTTCAGCTAACGCTACTCTTGTTTTGATCAGTTCAAAATCCTGCGCAAAGACAGAAAAGTTTTTAAGGAAAATATCATCCAGGATAGAGAAGCTTGTTTTCTCAAAGCTTCAGGCGGATAAGGTTGTATCATGGATAATAAATAAGTTTAAGCAGGAAAATAAGCAGATAAGCAGAAGATCCGCGGAGCTTGTATTTGATAGCGCACAGCAGGATTTTGGCAGGATAAGCTCTATGATTTCCCAGCTCTTGTTATTTACAGCCGAGAGAGAGAAGGTAATTGACGATGACATACTGCAGTTTGCCGATATCCCCTTGGAGGGTTCAACCTTTGGCCTACTTGATTCTATTAATGAAAAAGACTTAAGGAAATCCTTAATTATATTGAAGGGGCTTTTTCAGTCTGGTTCCAGTCCTGTTCAGATACTCGGACTCCTTACATGGCATATAACAAGGATTATGGCTGTAAAGAGGTTATTACTAAAAAAGGTATCCAGGGCTGATATGGCTCTTTCCCTTAAAACAGGTACTTATGTATTAGGCAGATTGGTATCACAGGCAAGTGGGGTTACATTGGATAGATTGAAGAGCGATCTTCAGGCATTACTTGAGACAGATCTCCTGATAAAGAGAAGCAGTATTAAGGGTGATTATTTGCTTGAGATGCTTGTTGTAAAGCTTTCAAGCTGATATTATTTTTTAAGCTTAGCGACTTTTGTTGCTAGGCGGGATTTTCTTCGGTCCGCGTTATGACGCTTTATAAGGCCCTTTTTTGTGGCCTTGTCCAGTTTTGACGTAAGTGTGGACAGCATCTTAACAGCTTCATCAGCTTTATCGGAGCTAATAAGAGCATTTAGCTTCTTAACAATCGTTTTCAATTCCGAAGCAATTGCGGCATTATGCAGTCGCTTTTTTTTATCCTGTTTAATGGATTTTTTTGCAGATTTCAAATTTGCCATAATTTCCTCCACATAGTTCTTTAATTTAGAAGAGTAAGTATAACATACCAGAGTTAAAGATGTCAACTAATAAATCTATAGCAAGATCAGCAGGTATAATCGGTGTCGCAACACTCCTAAGTCGCATTCTCGGTTTTATCAGGGATATAATATTCGCGGCTTTTTTTGGCACAGGCATATTCGCGCAGGCCTTTGTAGTGGCCTTTAGGATACCTAATCTTTTTCGAGATCTTATAGGTGAGGGCGCTACCAATGCCGCTGTTGTGCCGGTTCTTGTAGAAGAGCTTACACATAAGGGCAAGGATGAGTTTTGGAAACTTGCTAATATCCTACTTAATCTCTTGCTAATCATTCTGACTCTCTTGACACTTGCGGGTGTTATT
>Ga0222696_1000845_pt1 | contig 11266 bp, 16 predicted proteins | sample AntAcemetage1400_FD_179817 | JGI IMG/M metagenome (GOLD analysis project Ga0222696, IMG submission 179817) | Saline water microbial communities from Ace Lake, Antarctica - #1400 | ecosystem: Environmental > Aquatic > Non-marine Saline and Alkaline > Saline | place: Antarctica: Ace Lake... | reverse complement strand
GCGCTTCCTATCGTTCCCAAGAACAAACCCGTAACCAATGCTACGATTACGAAAATTGGGATTAAAAATCGTTTTTTCATCACATGCCTCCTTGGCATTTATTTTTTATTTCGTTCTGGAAAGTTTTTGCGTCTTTGGAATCACCTTTTTCTCCGGTTCCTTCTCTTCTGAGGGTTCCACCACAGCAGACGCTTCTTCTATTATAGGTTCCAGAATTTTTACAGGTTCCGGAACCGCAACAACTTTCTCTTCAACTTCAGATGGAGTTTCTTTCACTTTTTCCACATAAAGTGTATGGGTATGCCGATTGTACTCATCTGCATTGATTTTAACCCACCCACCTTCCGCCGTTTCTGACACGACTTTAACAGTTTCTAATTTCATTGGTTCGCTCCTTTATTTTAGTAATGGAATAGGGCGGAAACTTAATCCCGCCCCACCCGGTTAACCAGCCAGACGACATGCTCTTTCCGGAGAAACCAAAGCAGTCCCCCATAAGCAGTCAACATCCCAGATTGTCATTTTATAGCCCCTAATAAGTTCCAGGCGCATAATGAGTTTGGAAACAGGATCCTGAAGAACAACCGATTCCAGAACATTACCCGCAATGCGCTGTCCGAGAAGTTCTTTTATTCCAGCATCCGGTGAACGCATGGCAAGGCCAAACGCATCGCGGTGGAATCCAAGGTTGACAACGTGAGAAGCTTTCAGAGTAATCTCAGTTGCGCCGACAATGGCAACCTTGAGAGCAGGAGTAAATGTTACTGCGCCTGCAGACTCCGCGTCTGCGGAAACTACGTATGTCTGATCATCACCGGCAATGGTAAAGATGTCACCTTCACGCAACCCCGTACCTTCCGTTCCGTAGGTCATTGTGATAGATTTAACACCAACGTCATACCCGTCAGCATTTGTTGCGATGGTTGCAGCTGTTCCGGCCGTATGCGTAGGGACGCCATCTTCCCCATACCAATCAAAGCCGAATATCTGGCCCAGATTACCAGTGGATTTGGTTCCCGCAGATCCCCTTTTCTCAGCATCAGAAAAAGGAGCCAGATTCAATGCAGCTGCTTCTGCAGCATAGTCCAGAATACCCCTACGATTTTCACGCGGGCAATACTGTTCAAGAAGGGTTTTACGAAGATTGGTGGCACTGGCAACTTCTACGCCAGAACCGAAAGGAGTGATTCCCGCTGTTCCCACATATCCATAAATGCCAGGATAGGTGGCGAAAACGGAATCATTGATTTCTTTGGCAAGAGCCTTGAATGCCTCTTCCATTTGAAGCGGTATGAAATCCTGATCAGCCCGAATACGGCCAACCTCAAGATCGCTCAAAGCGAAATCGGTATGTTTCCAATTATCCAACGCAATCTGCGCCGTAGTGGATTCTTGGCCAGGGGGCACCGTTACAGTCGCCGCAGGCGCCACATCTTCGGCCGTCTGTGCGGAAGACAGCGGAATATCAATCGTCTGTCCTTTTTTCTTTGCCTCAAGGGAATAGTCCGTATTAACCAATCTGGTCATAAGGACTTCGGGACGCAGGCACATCATGCCCCGCGCCAAAATTTGAGTTAAAATACTCGTCAGTGTGTTGTTTGATGCCATGATACATAACCTCCTGTGTAATCACCAGGGTAATCCCCGGCATTTAAAATTAATGGGAAATCCCTACGGGGACGCGCCACGTGACTACGGTCAGGAGGCTACTAATTAACTATTGCCAGTATTTTCTTATACTGCTTTCAATTTTCCAGTGGCCAGACTTTCAATCGTTTCCCCGGAAATATCCTGCCCGGAAATATGATCAATACTCACCTGCCCTGCGCCGGTCATCGGGATATGTACGCCACCTATTGCACCGCCGCCTTCAGACTTTTGGAATAATTGCGAAGTCGGAATATATGTCTTCGTCAAAAACTCCTCCAATCCAAGATTCGCATCCCCGGCCTCATTCTTCTTCGGAAGACCTTTGTCATCCAGGAATACAATTTCCTGCGTTTCCGGATCAATGCTCGCCAATTCCATTACATCGTTCTGCACATACTTCATGTTCCCCTCCGCGGGAAGGGCATGTCTGGTAACGAGCATCGCCGTTTGATTTGAAATCTTTTCTGCATTCCACCCGGCCTGTACAGCCGCCACCTTCTCTTTTTCAGTTTTAAGCTGGTCAAGATGCTGCTGTTCCAAGTTGGCCTTCAATACTTTCCACTCACCGGCTTCGGCCAAGCGATCATTTTCCAGCGCCTGAAGTTTGGCAACGGCTTCTGAATACTTTTCCGGGTCGATATCCTTGAACTTCAAAAGCTGAGTTTGTAATTCATCCTTTTCCTTTGCCAAGTTCCGGTTGTTCGTCCGGAACTCATCGAGCTTCCCTTTTGCAACGAATCCCTGAAGCACCCAAGCGCCGTCTTTCTCTTCATAGTGGTCTCGGAGCCCTTCGGGGATCTCTTCCTGGGTTTTGTAACTGGATTCTAACATTGTTTTCGTTCTCCTTTTTATGGTTTATTTTACTACTATTTTAATACAATCATAAATGCTCTAACTTTTCCCTTTTCAATGTCTCATAATATTCTTTATCTTCATCATTGCCACATTGTTCAATTTTTCGGCGCAATCCGGTAACACATTCCTCATTTTCAATACGTTCTTGATTCACAATATCAAAAATTTCATCGGATACATTCATCTTTTCAACGTCCCACTTTTTTCTATTTTATTACTTCAAACTGAATCCCGTTATCACCAGGATAAGGTTTCGTGTGATCAATCTTGCCTTTAATAATCGCATCCGGAATACCGTTTGGGTATGCCTTACATTTTCGCCCTTCTTCATTTTTATATTTGCAATAAGAACAAAATCCAAATGTATCGACAAAAGAAGTTATCATTTCCCGCCTCTTTTAACTTTTTGAAGAAAAATATCCTCTAAAAATGCAGGTAGCATTCCTTTTTTATACGCGCCTTTCGAATACTCAACATAGGCCTCCGCTAATGCCTCCCCATAATGCGAAGCGCCATACGTGCTAAATATGCCCCGAGTGCCGGGGGCGTCCACCCATTTTTGAAATTCATCTTCTACAGCACCCCAATGTTTTATCCCTTTTGGAAGTTCTTTATCCGTAAATGCTGTTTTTACATGCCCTATCTCATGCGTTGCAATATCTTTTGTGGATTGCACGGAAGTACCACGTTTAAATTTATATCGTAATTCATCCCAATTATAATTCAAATCCTTTGTATAGTATTTTTCCAACGCATTCGGGCAATGATCTACCATATCCGTTATTTTTGCAATATGCGTCATCCCTTTTGATGGTAGATGAATCCCCCATGTCAAAATATTTCCCGCAGCATCCACTTTATCTGCAAAACATTTACCACCCAGACCATCCCATCCCTTAATTGTCGATATATTTTTTACTCCCGATTCATGAAGAGCTTCCATATACTCATTAAGAACCTTCAAATCATCAATCCCAGATACAGCCACCCCCTGCGCTTGCAAAGCTAACTTTTCGGCATCCCGTATCGTCTTTGCAGGAACAAATCCCTTCTCCGCCGCTTTAACGCCCCGCAACTCCGTCAACAAGTATTGATTCCCCTTCGCATCCGCAAAATCCTTCAACGCCACCTTCCCACTTTTCCACAATTCCAATCGGCTCGGCCCCAGTATCTGCTTTTGGACATTCACAGGTTGCGTTTTGAGAAAATCTTCATACGTTCCAAGAAAGCGCCCAGTTTCGATGATTTTTCCTCCACCAACTCCAATTTTACCAGGAATAATCTTACCCGTAAGCGGATCAACCGTGCCCCTGACTGTATATGGACGATAAGCCTTTTCAATTTCGTCGACATCAACTCCCATTTCCCTGAATGTCTTTGTCACGAACTCTGGAAAGCATCGGCAATTATGGACTACCATTCCCCTTGCAATATATGATTCGTCTTCTTCCACACTTAAATTATACAAATTCCGAGTACCAATTAACTTTTTCTTTATTACACCCGTAACAAGCCATGGAACCGTTTCATATAACTCAGAATGATTGCATACCATTCGCGTAACTTCATCCGTAACCTCATTCAAACAATTATTTATTCGTTCTTCACTGAATCGAATTACTGTCCAGCCTGCCTTTTCAATTTCACGCTGACGGATCATATCTTTTTCGGTATTTTCGTGCCAGTACGCACCATCAACCTCTATTGCAATTTTTAAAGATGAAATAGCAAAATCAACAAAATAATAACCCCTGCCTTTTCGTTTAACTGGAAATTGCGCTTGATACTGCACCCCACTTTTATCCAATATCTGTTTCATCTTTCTTTCAATACCAGACATAAACCCTTTTTTTGCCATAATCACATTAGGATGTTTCCCCGGGTATTTATCACGCCAAACAGCGAGTTTATCTTGTACCAATTTCACAACCGCAGGATCATGCATAGGGTTTTTCTTTTTCATTCGAAGCGAACTTCGTTTTTTATGGTCTGGCGTATTGTTCGCTGCATTTGACAACACATGTATATCTTCCTGTTGAAACGCATGTGCCCCATTTTCTATCATTTCAATATTTACTTTATTCGCCTGTTTCGTTATTTCGAATCTATCTCTTTCTCCTGACGTATATTGGTTATTCATGGATATACTATTTTTTACACTTATATTCTTTCGATGCTCTGGATCACTCCATTGTCGATCCGTAATATCCAAACTAACACAACGATGCCCGCAATACTTTTGCGTGTAAGGAATTAACTTACCGCATCTATGACATCTATTAGCAAGTAACATAATGTGATCGCCTTTTTTACAATCACCCGCTTCTTTCCATGTTGTTTTCCCTGTATCCGGGTCCCCAACCTGCACCATATGATTTGCGGTTAAAGACACGCCTTCAAACTTTTTAAATTCAATCCTTACTGTATCCGGCGCAAATTGACGTGATCGCGGCAATGCATATACTTTTCTAAATCTATGCTTATGCGTAAGCACAAAATCCCCTATTTTAACCTCTCCAATTGGTTTCCAACCTTTTGAAGTATAAATAGGAACCTTTTGAGAAACAAAACACCGTGGGTGAAGAGGCATCTCTGGCCCTTTCCCTATTGAATAAACTTCATCCTGCGAATCCAATGACATACACCGAATACATGTTCGGTTTTCCGCTACACTATTCCATTTCCACCCCTTTACGATGTCGGCGTTCGCTTTAGCGACATCAAATGCGGCATTTACGTTGGAAGATTGTACATACGTTCTGGTCAGAGCTTCCATGTCGTTATCAAGACCGTTGAATACCTTGCCGCTGAACCGCTTTGTCATATCTTTGTAGCTTTCACCTTTTAACATACCCGTCAGCAGTTCAGATTTGATGTTCTTTTGGATATTGTAATCAAAAGTGTCGCCCACCCATTTATTCAGCAATTTTCCACCCACCGGCGTTTTCGTTACCATTGAATGCAGCTGCGCTGCCGATAATGCTACCGGGTGAAAGTTGGGAATCATCCCGCCAAATGATAATATCTTGTTTTGCGCCACATACGATGCTTTTCCAGCCACTTCCGCTGCGTTTGCTATCGTTCCAGTGATCTGTGCCTGCGCAGCGACTGAAAGGTGTTGGAGTTCCTCTCCCAGTGCTGTTAATCTTTGTTTTTCCCATCGTTTTAATGATGCGCCTTTCCCAGCCCCGGCAAGTGTTTTTGTAATCTCTGCCCGTGCCCGCTTTGTACTTTTCAGGACTTCCCTGGTTGCCTTATCTTCAAACTGACTAAGCTGATAATTCCATTTCGTTTGGGAAACCAACTGTATCAGTTTTTGTGTTTCGGCTATTGCTAATTTCTGGGACACTGTTATTTTCCTTTATCTACAATCAATCCATCCGGCATAAATATAATTACCCCGCTTCGCTTGCTCCCGAAGCCCCTTTTCCTTTTCCCTTGTCCCAATGGGCGGTTCTGGTTGCTGTTCCTTCCACTGGACATATTCACTTTCCGTCTGGATCAATTCAAAGCAATTATCTTCCTCGTTATTTACAGCCTCCCTTTTTCCCGCCTGTCTTTTTCCCACTCCCTGCTCCTGTATTCCGACCTCGACCACCACCCTGTCCATTCCTCGGACCCGTCGCGTTTCGCGGTGGGCCTGTTTTATTTCCTTTTGGCATTATCTGGTCCTCCTTCTTTATTTACCTACACAACATCAACGCTTGTTCTTCGTTGAATCCGGCTTCCACCAACGCTACATATTTCGCATGAAGGATAATCGCAAAATATCCGTTATGCTCCAATTGCAATTCCATGGACATCTTCAGATAGCGAACCGCCGCCCTGAACTTTTCCACCTGCTCTGTGCAAGTAGTATCGTCCTCTTCCTGCCTTCCTTCAAAATTTGCCATTGATATTGTTTTTCCCATTTCTTATTCTTCCCCTTTATTTCCAAATGCCAACGCAGTCTTCTGCCGTTTAATCTTATCTTCGGCAATCGCTTCCTGCTCCTCTTCTACCGTCCGCCCAGGTTGCAACACCTCCCCTTGCTGTAAATTCCATATGAATGTTTCCTGGCTCATTTCCTCTGCCTGTACCGCCGCGAGCAATGCCGTAATTTCCTGCGAAGACAATTTTGCGCTTACGAAATCCTTATTCAATCCGACTGCGCATTGATCGGCGGCCACCCCTTCCCAGAATCCTATGTGTTGTAAGACATCGGTTAATGCCCCTTCAATATTACCCGCGATGTCCGCTAATGTGGCAGAATCGCCGGAGCTTCTTAACTTAACGGTCTCCGCGGCTTCGATTCCCGCTCTTTGCTCTTCCAATAACCGGGCACCGGACACTGCCATTTGCTTTTCAAGGCGATCGAGACCAGTTTCCATTGTAGCCAGTCCTTCGCCGCCAGTCTGTAAAAACCATGATTTCGCAGTGGGTTCAGTAGTATGATGCGTTACGCCAGGCCCAAGTGGGACCTTTGCACCGTCATCAAAAGTAAATCCGGCAAAACATGGAGTGGGCAATCCGGCAAAGTGCAATCCGTATTGATATGCGACGGTAAGTTTCCAATGGCCTTTAGATAGATTTAACAAGTCGAGCAATGGTGGTCGTGATGCCTGCGGCACATTACTCCCAGAACCAAAAAATACGAAAGGGATGAAGTCAAGTCGTTTTCCTTTGTACGCGGGCATTCGTGGATTTGGAAACCCATCAACCTCCGGAACCGCTGACCATTCATCCCCTTCGGATCCAGTATTGTTCAATTTCCTATAAATGGTTACCACATACAATCCAACATCATCTAATTCCAGTTTTCTGCGTTGTGGAATTACTTTCGTTTGGGAAGGATCATCCGGATCAATAATTGAGATGGATTCACTCAATAGAATTTCTTGTTTAACTTTCTTACTCTTATTATCAGACCAATCCAGAATGGAGAGCGCTTCATAGGGCGCGGCGTAGGGTATTTCATCTTCATCAATATCAACGAGCACGCCATACCGACCAAATCCAAGTACATTATCGCAGGATTCCCGAATCAGGTCATCAAAGGAAGCCCCATTGATCATTATATCATCGAGAACCGCCTTTTTCCCTTCTGGATACTTGATATCAGCTGGTTTCCGCAGAATGGCGCCTTTCAGTCCCTGGCGAGTGCGGAACAGCGAATTGAAAAGAATGCCAAAACCAACATAGCGTTCATACGCAGTAAGTTTCCCGACCTGGCCTTCCAGCATGGGCGTGTAACGCTCTTCCTGCGCCTTTATCTGGCGTTCGCCTGCAAAGAAATCAGAGAGGTCTTGGTAATCATCTTTATACTTATCGTATTCTACGTTTAGCTGCATGCGTTATCCTTTACTTCCTTTTTTGCAATCAACTCAAATTCCTTGAAAATAGGAGTAGCCTGCTTTATTCCATCAATTTCAGGATAAAATTCCGCCTTCACCGTCATAATGGAATCAACATGCATCTTAATTTCAAGTCCCCGGCAATGCTTAATTCCAAGTGCCTCTGCAATCTTTTGGCATGCGCTATATTGTGCGTAATGGAGCCCCATTTTCCTTACCCCCTTTATTTCTTATTAAACGAAATTTCCGGAATATCAATTTCTTTTACGGTCATACTTGCAAAATCAATCTCGTAAAGATGCCCTTCATAATGTTTCGGTTCAGGAAAGGACACAGATTTATGTTCTTTCCAAAATAAAACCGCTGCCTCCTCCTGTGATGCTACAGTTTGTTCCACCACAACCCTATTGTTTATTCCGCGAAATGGATACGACATTAAAATTATAAGTAATAATATCTTCATTCCCCTTCCCCCTTCTACCAAGCCGCCTCCACCATCGAAGCTTTCCCTTTAATTGGATACGCAACATCCGTAAAGTACCGCATTGCTGTTGTTATGTGCTGATACTTCCCATCCTCTTCCTGAAATGTTGATCCTTTTTTCAACTGTGTCAATTTTAATCCCTTATCTCCGTATGGACATTTAACCGGATTTACAAAAAAGCTCCGTTCCCCTGAAGCATTCAGCACCTTTGCCCGTAAACTACTTTGGGATTCCTTGATTGGCCTGTAATTCCTGGTTGCTTTTACCTGAACCCGGAAGCCGTGTTGCTTTAATACCTTTTCAATCTGCAAGTAATCGGATTGCTGGCCGTGTTTTTCTCCGTGATGGCCCTGCGCATCTCCATATATATAAACCATTGCCCCTTTGTATTTGGCATACCGTTCTACAAATTCCGTTGCCGTGTTTTGCGCTACCGCGCTTTCCAACACTATTTCATCCACCACGTATATTTTATCAGATTCCCCCGGTGCTTCCGCTTCGTCTACTTGCATGATTGCTGATGAGAGCGGCGTGTAGTTGAAATCGTGCGCCCATATAATGTCCTTTCCAGGCTGGAAGACTCTGTCGGTGTGGTTGTCATCCATGTAGTCCGCATATACCCGTCCGGAAATAGTTTCAAAGCTACCCTCGTATTCTTGCCTGTAGAATTTGGGGTCCATTGACCGTTTCGCATCTTCAATCTCCTTTGGGCTTAAAATATCCGAGGAAAACCATGTGTAGAATCCCCAGTCTGGATGTTCTTTGCTTTTCCCGCGTTCTACTAAATCATAAAAATGATTTAACCCCTCCGGCACCCCAAACAACCAACACCATGAATCTTCCATTCCCCTTGTGGAAAACAATGGCCGCAAATGTGCATCCCAGATATCGGCTTTGCAATTTGCTATTTCATCAACTCCTCCACCCCTCCATGGTATCCCTTCAACTCGTTCTGGTTTATCTAATCCCAGCACATATATTTCAGATCCGTTTTTAAATGGAATCATTAATTCTGATTCCGAAGGACGGCTTGCCAAAAACCAGGGAGGCGTCATCTTTTTCAGATCCCGCCAGAATAAACTTTTTGCCTGCGACCATACCGGGGCGGCTGCAAAATACATTCCCGGTGTTTTCATCGCCTCCGTTATTACTTTTCGCTTAAACCTTTCTGTCTTTCCGCTCCGGCGTCCCGCCGAACAGGTTTTGAATCGGAGGGGTTCATCCCTCAGCCGCAATTGCTCTGGATGGGGAATCAGTGGCGATGTCAGTCTCGCCGGCAGCTCTAAAACCGATGTTGTTCCAGTCAATATTCTGTCCATCCCCTTCAGGCTTGTTTTCCACGTTCCGCTTCCACTTATCTGGATGTCTATTGCACAGCCAGAAAATTATTGATGTTGGATCAGGTGGATAATGCTTTACTGTTTTAACGGTTGTTACTTCTCCCTGCGCATTACAGAATATCTTTTCCTCTTCATGGCTGTATCCAAGCGCCCTATCCCGTAATGAAACTACAATATCTCTATCTGCTTTGTTCTTATCTAACTTTATGGTTTTAAGAAAGTTAGGGTTATTTTTTTTCCAAGCACAGAAGGTCACATTGGATATTTCTACTAATTTACATATTTTAGCGTCGACCCAACCCTCTTGAATTAACATCAGTACTTGTCGTTCTATCTCCGGCGTGAACTTACTGGGCCTTCCCATTGGATTGCCCGTTGCATTGCTTTTCCTCTTTATCGGCTTTGGCTTGACTTGCTTTGCCTTTTTAATTGGAACTGGGGTTGTTCTTATCACTGTATCGCCCTTTACTTCGGTATTAGACGAGAGGCATAGCTTCGCCGATGCCAAATAATAAGGTTTTTTAAGGTATAAATAAAGGGTTTTCTTAGTGTTTTTTATAAAAAATAACTGATTATTTTAAAAATAATTTGCTGTTTTTTGTAAATACTTAATATCATTGAAAAGTATTTTTAATAATCTTTTAAAAAAAGCTTGACTTTTTAAAACGAATGATATAAAATCAAATTAAAAACAGGGTGGGGGGAAACAAAATGAAAAACGGAACAATCATATATAACAAAAAAACACAAAAAGCAGCAAAAGTATATCGCGACAGCGGGGATCAACTTCTTATCGTATATTTAAAGGATGGAAAACGTTTTGGTCCATTCCGCAGAGTAAAAACAATCAACTTTTCAACAAATAAAGGGGGGTAAGGAAATGAACAAAGAAACTTTAAAATCAGCATTAACAGGAAACAAAAATGCAACAGTGAAAAATGGATTGCGTTATTTGATAGAAGTGTCCTCCAGCATTGAAAATATAGATGGGAAAATACACATGGCAGTGGACCTCATGGAGTTCGACAAACCGGTGGCCTTGGGAATTGCAGCTTGGGACAATTACGAAAACTGTAATGCTCTCGTAACTCACGACCTACGATCATTTAAAGTTTGGGATTTGGGCGCATTAATATCCAAGATTAGGTTAGACTAACCACCCAACCGCCACCCGGAGGGCTTGCTCCGGGAAGGGGACAGTTAAAATAAAAGGAGGATTTTAGATATGGCAGTAACAATAAAAAAAGTATTAACCGTAAGAGATAAAATTGAAGATGTGAAAATGGAACTTGAGGATCTCATGGAACAAAAACAATACGTACTTGATAATGCAAATGATGCCGAGTACCCGAATGAAGAACGCATTGAAACTCTTCAAGATCAAATTAACATTTTTGAAGAAGCCGTATCTACAATGGACGACACTATCAATACTCTTGAAAGTTATGAATAAGGAGGACACCATGCTGCTGACTATTTCAATAATATGTGGGCTCGGAATTGCTCTTGCGCTTTATGAAGCATTTTTTAGTGGTAAGGGGGAATAGGCTATTATGACCGATCCAAAAGAACAGCATACGCGAAAAGCAAACAGAGCAAAACAT
>Ga0222696_1000839_pt1 | contig 11338 bp, 2 predicted proteins | sample AntAcemetage1400_FD_179817 | JGI IMG/M metagenome (GOLD analysis project Ga0222696, IMG submission 179817) | Saline water microbial communities from Ace Lake, Antarctica - #1400 | ecosystem: Environmental > Aquatic > Non-marine Saline and Alkaline > Saline | place: Antarctica: Ace Lake... | reverse complement strand
GACGAATTGCGTGTATGGAATATAGCACGAACCGAAGCTGAAATCATTGAATATTCGTGCAATATCCCCGATCCCATGAACGAGCCCGGATTAGTTGCTTATTATAAATTTAATAACCCTGACGACGTTGTATTACTTGATGAAACCGGAAACTATGATGCATTAATTGTTAACCAAACCGGATCCTTTGAAGAATCGGGAGCATGTCCGGGTGATTATTATTCGGCAACTTTTCATGTTACAACCGATGGTGTTGGCCTTGAAGGTGCCGAAGTAGCGATTGGGATTTTAAGTAAATTTACTGATAGTAATGGTGAAGCTGTTTTTGAATTAACTGACGGCGAATATAGTTATACCGTAACAAAAGAAGGTTTTTTAAATGTAGAAGGATTATTTACGATTTCAGGTGAAGATATAACTGTTGAAGTTGAAATGCAAGGCCCGCATTTTGAATTTGAAGGTGGTGATCCTTCAAGCCCGCTATGGACTATTTATATTTCCGAAGCCCTTAGTAATGGCGAGGATTTAGTTGCAGATGATCAAATTGCTATTTTTGATGGCGACTTAATGGTTGGCTTAATAACTTTGGAACAGATTTGTACTCCCGAAAATCAATTCGAAAATGATTTGACTGCTTTTAGTGTTCTCGTGAGTGGGCAAGGATACCAGTCAGGTAATTCCTATTCTTTTAAATGTTGGGACGCAAGTGAAGACATAGTAGTTGAGAATTTTGAAATAGAATTATTTAACCCCTATGGTGATGCCTACACAGGAGATGTATTTCCTTCAGGTGACGGCGAATACAGTATTGTTGCTTTTGATTTTATTTCATCGGGTACTTCTCAGACATTTGACTTATCTATAGGTTTTCAATTTATCTCTACCTCAGTAATTCCCGAAAATACCAATATGCTTTCGGTTATCGAAGAAATATTAAATGATAATCTTGATTTCGTTAGAAACTCACAAGGACAAACCTTACGAAAAATTGGGCCCAATTGGGTAAATGGTATTGGTGATTGGATGATTGATGAAGGTTACCTTGTTAAAATGTATGCCAATGATTCATTTACCATCAATGGAACCTTGGTTGATCCTACAACACCGATTCCTTTAGAAACCGGATTTCAATTTGTAAGTTATTTCCCTGAATCTTCAATGGATGCCCTGGAAGCTTTTGAAACAATTATAGGCGATAATCTTGATTTTATTAGAAATTCACAGGGGCAAACTTTACGTAAAATAGGACCTATTTGGGTAAACGGAATCGGCAATTGTCAGTCTGGTGAAGGTTATCTTGTAAAAATGTTTGCTGAAGGAGTATTAATTTATCCCGGCTCATCATCATTTACTTGCGGTGATCCATTTTTTGATCCCCGTGATGAACAAACTTACAACACCATCCAAATTGGTAATCAATGCTGGATGGCCGAAAACCTTAATATCGGTGAAATGATAAATGGCTCAGAAGAAATGACAAACAATGGCATAATTGAAAAATATTGTTACGACAACAATATATCAAATTGTGATGAATACGGAGGATTTTATCAATGGAACGAAATGATGGAATATGTAAGCGACACAGCCACACAAGGCATTTGCCCAGAAGGCTGGCATCTACCCACCGACAATGAATGGAAAGTATTGGAAGGTACTGCTGACACTATGTATCCGGTTGGATCCTATATTTGGAGTGATCAAGGGTGGAGAGGTTTTAATGCAGGATTAAACCTGAAATCAACAACGGGCTGGAATTCCGGTGGAAATGGAACGGATGCCTTTGGGTTTACAGCACTTCCCGGCGGTGCCCGTAACCAAAATGGTAGTTTCGAATTTATTATGATCTATACCTCGTTATGGTCTTCAAGTGAGAATGGTAGTTCCTATGCATGGTACCGTTGCCTCGGCTATGCCGAAGATGGTGTAGGTCGTTATTTCCAAGCGAGTAAGAATTTCGGTCGCTCTGTTCGTTGCTTGCGGGATTATTCGAAATTTAATACAGACGGGCAAAGTCATGTTGACAATTTGTCTGTTTCAGGAAATGGCCGGCCAAATGAATTGTCTGGCAAAAAACATAAGAATAATGTAGCGTCCTATTTTTTATTTGAGGGAGGTAACCCCGCCGAAGCAGTTTATTCAATTTATATAAAAGGATTGGAAATTGGCGATGAAATAGCAGCTTATGATGGTGATAAAATGGTTGGTGCGTTGAAAGTAAATTCTGATGAAACTTTTGATAATGAACTTCCTGTTTTTAGTACTTTAATTAATGGACAAGGCTATGAATCCGGTAATCCGATTACATTAAAAGTATGGTCTGAAAATAAACTTGTTCCGACTGAATTTACAATGGAAGCAATTTATGATTCTTATGTTTCGGATGTTTATCCTGATGAAGACGGGAAATATAGTGTTGTGAATATTTCTAAAGGAAAAATGATAACTAATGATGAAATTATTATATATCCTAATCCGGCAAATGATTTGATCAATATTATTTCACCCATCGAAATTGTCAGTATTTCGATCTATAATAATGCCGGCCAGATTGTTTATCAGGGAGCAAAAACCCAAATTAATGTTAACGATTTTGAATCAGGTGTTTATTTTATTCGAATTAGCAATAATAAAGAAGTGGTCAGCAAAAAGTTATTAATTGAATAAAAAGGAAAATTAATGTCTTTTAAAAAAGTTTGATAATAGAAACTAAAATAAGATAAGATTATTAAAGCAGGGAGTCATTCTTCCTGCTTTTTTTATTTTTTTATTTTAATAAAATTATATATATTTGGCAAAAATTACTATTTATTAATTTAACAAAAGTTATTATGAAAAAAATTTACAAATTCTTTTTGGTGCTTCTGACTGTATTATTTACATCAGGAGTAGTTTCGGCTCAAACTCTTCTTTATGAAGATGATTTTGAATCTTACACAACAGGCGGTTATGTTGCAGAGCAAAACCCGGATTGGTGGATGACATGGAGTGGTGGAACCGGCGGGGGTGAGGATGGAATAATTAGTGAAACCTTTTCACATAGCCCCACTAAATCTGTATTAATTGATGAAACCGGTGGTGCAACTGATTTATTATGGTTACTCGGGGATAAAACCTCAGATATTTACAATGTTAGCTTCTGGATGTATATTCCTTCAGGCTTTTGCGGATATTATAATTTCCAACATTTTGAAGCCCCCGGAGTTGAATGGGCAATTGAAATGTATTTTCATACTGATGGAAGCACAAAATTCATTATTGCTGGAGATGAAATTGTGATGAATTACAATCATGATACATGGTTTTTTATGGAACATATAATTGACCTTGATTCTGAAATTGCTCAAGCTTACATAGATGGAACTCTGATTACTGAATGGTTATGGAGTCTGCAAAGCAGTGGAGCTGCCGGAGCAAATCAACTCGGAGGAATTGATTTCTTTGCCGGTGCCGATGCAGCTAATCCAAGTGATGTACCAAAATATTATTTTGATGATGTAAAATATACACAGGGCGATATTCCTCCGGGACCGATAATAACAGTTGATCCCGACCACTTTGATGTAAGTTTGGAAATTGGTCAGACAGATATGGATTATTTAACTGTTGGTAATGTTGGAGAGGAAGATTTAATTTATACAATATCTATCGAATGTCCTGATGATTGGTTGACAGTATCTCCCTCAAGTGGAACGATAGTACCGGATGACACAGATATTATTGATGTCACTTTCGATGCAATAGGCCTTGATGTAGGTATTTATTATGCAACTATTATTATTGAAAGCAATGATTTTTTAAATCCTGAAGTTAATATTCCGGTTTCTTTAACAGTTTCATCTGCACCGCATTTCAATTTTGAAGGAGGAGATCCCTCAAGTCCCTTATGGACAATATACATTGGAGGAGCTATGTTAGAAGAAGTTGATTTAGTAGCAGGTGATGAAATTGGTATTTTCGATGGCGATTTATTGGTTGGAGCTTTTATGTTGGAACAGGTTTGTACTCCAGAAAATCAATTTGAGAATGACCTGACAGCCTTTAGTGTTCTCGTTACCGGGCTTGGTTACGAGGGCGGAAACCCTTATTTTTTCAAATGCTGGGATGCAAGCGAAGAAATGGAAGTTGACAATTTTGAAATAGAATTATTCAATCCTTATGGTGATGCCTATACTGGTGATGTATTTCCCTATGATGATGGTGAATATAGCATTGTTGCTTTGGATTTCTATTCATCTTCCGCATCACAAACTTTCAATCTATCCTTTGGCTTCCAATTTATTTCATCAGGAGTAAATCCTGAAAATCCGGATATGTTGGTTGTTATGGCTGATGTATTAAACGAGAATCTTGATTTTGCAAGAAATTCACTTGGCCAAACATTACGAAAAATTGGGCCCAATTGGGTAAACGGTATTGGTGATTGGGTTGTTGATGAAGGTTACCTTGTTAAAATGTATGCCGATGATTCATTTACCATCAATGGAACTTTGGTTAATCCTTCAACACCTATTCCTGTTGAAGCAGGATTTCAGTTTGTTAGTTATTTCCCTGATACCCCAATGAATGCCCTGGATGCTTTTTCAACAATAATTGGCGATGACCTTGATTTTGTGAGAAATTCGCAAGGACAAACATTACGAAAAATCGGCCCTAATTGGGTAAACGGAATCGGCGATTGTCAGTCCGGTGAAGGTTATCTTGTAAAAATGTTTGCCGATGGCGAAATAATTTATATTTTGGGAGCAAAATCAAGCGGCAAAATAACATTACTACCTGTTAATATTATTTTACAAAGCGGTAATCCTGCTGAAGCTGTTTATACACTTTATGTAAAAGGTTTAGATGTAGGTGATGAGGTTGCTGCTTTTGATGGTGAAAAATTGGTCGGAGCTGTTAAAATTAATTCGAAAAACGCTTTAGAAAACGAACTTCCTGTGTTTAGTGCATTAATTAACGGACAAGGCTATGAATCCGGTAATCCAATTACGTTAAAAATTTGGTCGGAAAATAAACTTATTCCGACTGATTTTATAATGGAAGCAATTTATGATTCTTATGTTTCGGATGTTTATCCTGATGAAGATGGAAAATATAGTGTTGTGAATATCACGAAAGGTTCATCTCCTGAAGCAGAGGGATTAATAAGGATTTTTCCAAACCCCGCTTCAGATTTTATAAACATTGTCTCTTCAGTTGAGATACAAAACGTTTCAATTTTCAATTTTATTGGCCAATCGGTTTATTATGGAAATGAAATTAAGATTAGCACTAATAATTTTGAATCGGGCGTTTATATCGTAAAAATAGAAACTGTAAACGGTATCGAAACTCAAAAAATAACTATAAAGTAATTCTCATTTCAGAGAAATTATTAGTAGATTTAGCTCATAAAAATCCTCCAAATCTAAAAGATTTGGAGGATTTTAATTTTATTGTCACTTCAAGGTTAAAACCCTGCAATTTCATTGCTTTACTTTGGTTTCTGTTTTTTTTTAATATCGAATACTGATTAACGAATTTTGATTGATGAATATGCCCATTTCTACGTTTACTAACTTGGGAATCTGTAAGTTCTTTAAATCATTAATTGTCATTCCTTGTTCATTAATCGAAATTCAAATTGGAATTTTATTCCTTACTCAAACCTATAGATTTTCAATCCATTGTGATTTAGTTTAAATATCTATAATCCTTATAATATTATCATAAAATTGAAAGGATTTCAGCATAAATATTTTTTATTACAAATAATTTAAAAATTTTCTTTATTTATTAAAAAACTATTTTATATATTTGCATAATATGAATAGTCAGATTTTATAAGTAAACTAATTTTTTTTATTTTGTGTTATTGAGATAGTCTGAACTAATTTTTAAAATGTTAACATAAATTTGACTTTAAGTAAATATAAAAAAGAATTATAATTACATTAATTATGATAGGGATTAATGCATATAAAATACTGAAAATACATAAGAATTCTTATCAAAAAAAATGTTTTTTAAAAAAAAAGAAAATACATAGCAACTTTCATGTTAGTATTATTGTCTAAGCATGTATTGTTATTGTATCTTTTACTTGTTAATTAATGAAATAATAAAAAGAAGGAGAATCAATGAAGAAATTTACAATTGTATGTTTGATGATATTAGGTGTAATATCATTAAGTTTTGTTACTAACTTAGCAAATGCTCAACATTTTAATTTTGGAGGTGGCAATGCTGCTGATCCTGTGTGGACATTGTATATAGCAGAAGCTACTTTAGATGGAACTGATTTGGAAGCAGGTGATGAAATCGGTGTTTTTGATGGAGACATCTTAGTTGGAGCTATGCTTTTGACACAAGTTTGCACGCCCGATAATGTGTTTGAAAACTCATTAGCAGCTTTCAAAACACTTAATAGCGGACCGGGATATACAGTTGGGAATTCTGTTTTGTATAAATGTTGGGATGCAAGCGAAGATATAGAAGTTGAAAATGCTTCAATTTTCTATGCTGATCCTTACGGAGGTGCTTGGACAGAAAACTTTTTTCCGAACGGAGACGGACAATATAGCATTCCATATATAACATTTAGTTCGGGAGGAACAATTTCGGGAATAGTTACTCTTAATGGAGGGCCCGGCAATGTTACCGAAGTATTAGTAACAGTAGGTGATGTTTCAGTTAATCCGAATGATGAAGGTTATTATGAAATAACACCACTTGATCCGGGAAATTATGATGTTTTTGCTAGTTTAGATGCTTATTATCCGGAAACCGAATCAGCAGAAGTTATCGCCGGGGAGGTTACAACAGTAGATTTTACTTTAAATCCTGAAGTTGGAAATATAGCCGGAACGGTAACAGATGAATTTACAGGTGAACCTCTCGAAGATGTATTGGTTTCAATTGGTGAAAGCTTGTATGAAACATGGACTGCTGCCGATGGAACTTATCTTTTGTCAGATATATTAATAGGTGTGTATGGTGTTACAGCCTCAATTGATAATTATTATCCGGAAACAATATCAGGTGTTGAAGTAATTGTTGACGAAACAACAACAGTTGATTTTGAATTAATGCCGGAACCGGGAACAATAGAGGGAACTATTACTTTGGCAGGTGGCCCGGGAAATGTAACTGAAGTTGATATTATTGTAAACGGAAGCACATATCATCCTGATGAGTACGGATATTATGAAATTAGCGGATTAAATCCGGGTGAATACGAACTTAGCTTTTTATTAACTGCATATTATCCTGAATCAGTTTCAGGTGTTGAAGTTTTTTCAAATCAAGCAACTACTGTTGATATAACTTTATTACCTGAAGTGGGAAATATAGCCGGAACTGTTACAGATGAATTGACAGGTGAACCTCTCGAAGATGTATTGGTCTCAATTGGTGAAAGCTCGTATGAAACATGGACTGCTGCCGATGGAACTTATCTTGTGTCAGATATATTAATAGGTATGTATGATGTTACAGCATCCATTGATAATTATTATCCTGAAACAATATCAGATGTTGAAGTAATTGTTGACGAAACAACAATTATTGATTTTGAATTAATGCCGCAACCGGGAATCATTGACGGAACTATCGTTTTGGCAGGTGGCCCGGGAAATGTAACTGAAGTTGAAATTATTGTAAACGGAAGCACATACTATCCTGATGAATATGGATATTATGAAGTTAGCGGATTAAATCCGGGTGAATACGAACTTAGTTTTCTATTAGCTGCATATTATCCCGAAACAGTTTCAGGTGTTGAAGTTTTTTCAAATCAAGCAACTACTGTTGATATAACTTTATTACCTGAAGTGGGAAATATTGAAGGTATCGTAACTTCAATTGACCTTGATGGAGAACCCATACAGGGCGCAACAATTACTGCCGATGGAATTAGAGATGATGCTGATAGTGTTTACCGTGCCTACACCAATGAGGATGGTTATTATATAATTGAAGATGTTTTAATTGGAACATATAATGTTACAGCTGAGGCATATAATTATTATCCGGAAACAATATATGAAGCTGAAGTAATTGTTGACGAAACAACAACAGTTGATTTTGAATTAACACCCGAACCTGGAATCATTGACGGAATCGTTTATGATAATCACACCGGAGAAGTAATTGAAGGAGCTTTAATAAGCATCGAAGGAACTTCTATTGAAGCCTATACCAATTCTGATGGTTATTATTTAATTGAAAATGTAACAATTGGAATATATAATGTGATGGCTTTTGCTGAAAATTATGAAAGTGAAACAATTGTAGATGTTGAAGTTTTCAGTAATGAAACTACAACGGTTGATTTTTATCTTGTACCTGAACCGGGTAGCCTTGAAGGAACTGTAATTGATGAATTCAGTTTATTGCCAATTGAAGGCGCATTAATTACTATTGATGGAACAGGCTATTCCGCCAATACAAATTCAGATGGATACTATTCTTTTGAATATATTTCTGTTGGAGAATATACAGTAATTGCAACAGCTGATAATTATGTTGAATCAATTGAATACGATGTCGAAATTTTTAGTAATGAGGTAATAACAGTCGATTTTGAACTTCATCCCGAGCCGGGATCAATTGAAGGATATGTTATAAATGCGTTTACCGGAGATCCTATTGAAGGTGTTTTTATAAATGTCGAAGATATTTATTATGCATACACCGATGGAATGGGCTATTATATAATAAATGAAGTTGAGGTTGGTACATATGCAATCAGTGTTGAAATTGATGGTTATTATCCTGAAGAAGAAACAGCAATAGTATTATCAAATCAAACAACTTTAGTTAATTTTGAACTTTATCAGATTCATTTTGAGTTTCCGGGAGGAAATGCTTCCGATCCGGTTTGGACAATTTATTTATCAGGTGCGACTTTTGAGGAGATAGATTTAAATGATTACGATGAAATTACAATATTCGACGGTGAAACTATGGTTGGAAAAATTAGACTTACACAAGTTTGCACACCTGATAATCAATATGAAAACGTATTAATAGCTTGGAGCACTCTACAATCGGGTGAAACAGGTTATACACCGGGAAATGAATTTTCATTAAAATGTTGGGATGCAAGTGAAGGCCTGGAGGTTGAAAACTTTGACATTACCTTCTATGATCCTTACGGCGATGCTTATGTTGGTGATGTATTTCCCGAAGGTGATGGACAATACTCTTTTATGGATATTGATTTCTTTACAGCAATTACACAAACGTATAACTTAAGTTTTGGATACCAATTCATTTCTGCTCGTACAATTCCTGAAACACCTTATATGACTGATGTTTTTACTGATGTGTTAGATAATCTTGATTTTGTAAGAAATACAGCCGGTGCAATGTTACGTAAAATTGGACCTAACTGGATTAACAGCATAGGTGATTTGGTAACCGAGGAAGGCTATCTCGTTAGAATGAATAATGCTGATTACATGGAAATTGAGGGTGTTGAAATAGATCCTCAAACTCCGATTGAGCTATCTTACGGTTTCCAATTTATAAGCTATTTGCCTGATGCTCCCATGGATGCATTAATTGCTTTTGCTGACATTTTGGATAATTTGGATTTCGTAAGAAATACAGCCGGTGCAATGTTACGCAAAATTGGACCTAACTGGATAAATAGTATAGGTGATCTTAATCCTGGCGAAGCTTATATAGTTAGGATGAATGATGCCGATATATTGATCTATCCTGAAAGTGCTGAAAAATTCAGCGGAATTAATAATTTGCAACCACAACATTTTAAATTTAATGGTGGAAATGCAGCCGATCCTGTTTATACAATATATATAGATGGCCTGGAAATTGGCGATGAAGTTGCCGCTTTTGATGGAAACAAATTACTTGGTTCCACAGTAATTAATTCTTTTGATCAATTAGATAACGATCTTTCAATATTTAGTACAATTACTGAAGGAAGCGGTTATAAAAATGGAAATGAAATTATTTTGAAAGTATGGAGTGCATATACCGGAGAAATAAATATTGTTGATTTTGTTATGAACAATAATTATGAAAAATCTTACAACGGAAAGGTTTATCCTTCTGAAGATGGCCAATTTAGCCTTGTTTCTATAACAAAAAATTCATCTACATTATTTAATAATTCAGATGATGTAATTATCTATCCAAATCCGGCTTCAGATTTTATAAAAATTACTTCAAAAAATCAGATTACCAGTATTAAATTATTGAATTCTGTTGGAAAGCTGGTATATCAATCAGATAATATTGTAAAAGATATTCAGATTGACATATCATGTTATCAATCCGGAGTATATGTTTTACAAATTATTACTGCTAATAAAATAATTACAAAAAAAATTACAATAAAATAAAGATTATTGAAAAAAACATAATATAAAAAATCCAATCGTTGGCTAAACTGAGAAATCATGTTTAGCCTGATTGGTTTATAAATAAATTTTAAAATTAATAATCAAAACAAAAAAAATTGAAAATAATTACAAATTATAATATTAATCATATTTTTTATACTAATCTTAAATTTTACTCTATGAAAAATTTTACTAAAAATTGTTTGTTGTTGGTAATGATACTATTATCAACAATGGTATTTATACCGCAAGCAAAATCACAACACTTTGACTTTGGAGGAGGAAATGCAGCTGATCCTGTATGGACACTATATTTTCAAGTAATAACCTTAGATGGTGTTGATTTAGAAGCGGGAGATGAAATTGCTGTATTTGATGGTGAGACCATGGTTGGGGCTTTTATCTTAACTCAGGTTTGTAATTCCGTTAATGTATTTGAAAATTCATTAGCAGCTTTCTCCACACTTCAAAGCGGTCCTGGATATACTGCCGGAAACGAAGTTTCTTTTAAATGTTGGGATGCAAGTGCAAGTTTAGAAGGAATCGATTTTACAGTTCAATATTTAGATCCTTACGGAGATGCATGGACTGAAAATACATTTCCGGTTGGAGATGGTCGATATAGTATTCCGGAAGTGAGCTTTACTTCAGGTGGGCCAACTTCTTACACGGTAATTACAGAAGCAAATCCTATAGAAGGAGGAACAACTACCGGTGACGGAGTTTATGTAGAAGGAACGGATGCCACAGTAATAGCAACTGTAAATGCAGGATATGAATTTATTGATTGGACAGTAGAAGGAACACCTGTTTCAACTGATGCCTCATATACATTTACTGTAACAGCAGACATTACTTTAGTAGCGAATTTCAATCTTCTTCCAGTTTTTTATACCGTTGTCACAGAAGCAAATCCTATTTTAGGAGGAACAACTTCCGGCGATGGCGATTATGAAGCAGGAACGGATGCCACAGTAATAGCAACT
>Ga0222696_1000834_pt1 | contig 11390 bp, 13 predicted proteins | sample AntAcemetage1400_FD_179817 | JGI IMG/M metagenome (GOLD analysis project Ga0222696, IMG submission 179817) | Saline water microbial communities from Ace Lake, Antarctica - #1400 | ecosystem: Environmental > Aquatic > Non-marine Saline and Alkaline > Saline | place: Antarctica: Ace Lake... | reverse complement strand
TTTTATACATTCACCTTGAATGCATTTCTATAAGAAATTATAGTCTATTATATTAATATGGGAGTATAAAACTAAAACCGTCGCTGAAAGCGACTTTGTTCAACAAATCATTTCACTGAACATCGTTTCTCTCGGCCAGTGAATTCAAACGTTATGAAAAAAGTATTGGATATGAAAGATATGGATTCAATCAGGGGAAGTTTATACATTTGTATGGGTAAAATAAGATATTTAACAGCATTTTTGTTGATTTATCTTATGGTGTCCTGCACATGTAATAATTCAATTTATGCAGAACTCGACTGCAGGATCTCTTATAAAAACGGAGGCAGTGTTTTAACTGTAACTTACTATTCCCTTACTGATAAATCATTAAGTTTTGCCAAGGCAGATTTAAATGGGAAAACATATACTCTGCCTCAGGTTGTATCAGCTGACGGGGTACGTTTTACAGATGGCAAGAGTCTTTCAATCTGGCTCAAAGGAGATAAATTGTTCGTGGAAGAGTTTAAAGATGGGGAATGGAGTCAAAGAGTGACCTATGATATTGAGGAGATGGATTCCCCTGTCCAGCAGATCCTTTAAGGCTTACAGCTGCTTGTTTATGATTTTTAATAATCCATTCCGATCTGAAAGTCGGTTTCAGCACAACCTTACAACCTTACAACCTTACAACCTTACAACCTTACAACCTTACAACCTTACAACCATCAACCATCAACCAACATATTTCAGCCTTTAAGCAAAGAAATTGCTGTATTGTCTTTTATATCTATTAATTCAGCTGGATCAATATTTTTTAAAGATGCAATTTTAATACATCGGCTGTAAGCTCTTGGTTTTGTTCCGTCTTTATATACAGTATTCCCGTAAAACAAAGCTATAGCCTTCATTGAACCATCAGGGGATATCCAGTAAGCAACATCACCTATCTCAAATTCATCTTTTGCATCATCCAGAGAATAAGGAATATTTAAATCAACCGTAAAAAATATTTCTCCCTGTACATTGATAACCTCTCCTATCAGGGGCAGTTTATTAAAAACCCTTTGACATATTTCAGAAGAACAGTCTTTGACTAGTTCGTAGGATTTTTCACCAATTTTAAGTTTTATTTCTGTATTATTCACAATGACTTTCCCTCAATTTATTATACATATAACAAATAACATAGCTGTAAAATTGCATCACATTTTTATAACCTTACAACCTTACAACCTTACCCTTAACCCCTAAAACCTAAACCCTAAAACCCTATAACACAAACCCTACTTAACAATAATTCTTCCGTCAAGAGAATAGTTAATCGTACCAAGTTTTTCACAGTACTCGGCAAGTATATCAACATCTTTTTTCCATTTTAACGGAGGGCTTAAAACCTTACAGTTTTTGAACATTGTAAAACCATCGCCACCATTGAACATGTAACTGGGCAATGCTGCTGAATATTCTTTTTTTAAGTCAAGTGGTTTTTTGTCAACTTTGACATCAGATATTCTGTGACCAACTTCATTATTCTTTGTATAAGTATATGTCAACCCTGATACCTGGAGAAAAGATCCCTTTAGTTTTTCTACACCTGAGACACCATGTTCTAATGCTTCCATAAGAACTTTTCCGCTGCATTGATATACTCCTATTGTATTTGAGAAAGGAAGTAGAGACATTGCATCTTCTAATGTAAAGTTTCCAGTTTTTAAAATATCTGCCCTTATCCCGCCACCATTCATGAATGCAATATCAGTATGATAGTAATTTTTGTAAGCGTCTGCAATTAAATCTCCTGAATTTGTTTCTTTAAACCTCGAAGCATTATCACTTGTAAAACCACTTTTAAGAGGAGTAGCTAAAATGGCTATTTTTTTATTAAGTTTTTTGCCTAGTTCATTCCTGTATTTTTCTTCAAGTTTTTTTAGATCAGGATCACTTTTAACTTTGCTGTCGACTGAATAGACATTTACTTTTGACTCAATCCTGCCTTTTTTGTTTTTTACCAATTTCAAGCTTATAACAGACCCTATGTTTCCACAGCCTGTCATTACCAGCTGATCATGATAATAAGAAACATATGAAACTGTTTCTGAAGCTTCTTCAGTGAAAACAGCATTCAGATTAGGAAATTTTTTGATAAGCTTCTCACCAGTAGTTCTGTCGGTTTGAGTGATTGCTATTATGTAGTCTGTTTTTTCAGCCATTAATTTATTTACTGCCTGTTCAGTTGCTTTAAATAAATTCTCCTGTGTAACATTAGTTGCACCGCCTGTTGTATCCATATCATCTGTAAGGCCGAAAAAACCTATTTTCATATCGCCAATTTGTTTAATAACGTACTCTTTAAGTCCATCAAAAGGTTTATTGTCAGTTTCTTTAAGATTCGATGTTATCCATTGAAATTTGGATTTTGATATAAGTTCCTTTGTGACTTTTGTTCCGAAATCAAAATCGTGTTGACCGAAGTTTGCAATATCAACAGGAACTTCGTTCAAAGCTTCTACCATAGGAAAACCATGAAATACTGCTCCAAAAAGAACACCGCCGGCTAAATCTCCACCAAATAGCACTATTACATTCTTATTTTTCTTCTTAACATTACTGACAATAGTTTTCAGTCTTGCGGTTCCACCTCTTTCACCATTATCATCAATAACAGGATAGATAACATGAGCATCATTAAAATAAAGGATTACGGCTTTATTATCTTCAGATTTTGAATTTGCAGAGGATTGAAAATTTATAGCAAATACTAGTATTGTAACTGATATTAATTTTACTAATGAACTAAAATGAATCATAAAAAGTCTTTCTTTTACATTTTTAAAATCTACCATTATTAACCTCGCACTATTTTTATAATTATATTTACTCTAATAATCAACCACTTGTCACGGCGTAACGTAGTGTAGACGGATCAACCACCGAAAGCACTAAATTTAAAATAATGCTATCTATAGAGACAACAACCACAAAATATATGAATTAATATTATATTGCAATACAACAAACTATAGAATATAATTAAAGTGATAATCAAATATAAATACATAACAAATCACTGCTCCGAACCTCGCGTTGCTCGGCAAGTGACCATAAACGTTAGTAAACATAAAGTAGAAGAGACCCAGAACTAAATAATAATAGTAAATTATCAACTTTAAGGAACCTTATTATGGACAAAAAGAAAATATTAATTTTAGGTGCCGGAATGGTAGTTAAACCAGCAGTAGATTATTTTTTGGATAAATGCAATTATCATGTAACGATTGCTACAAGAACGGTATCAAAAGCTCATGCAATAATAGAAGGAAGAGAAAATACAACTGTAATTCAATGGGATGCCACGGATTTTGAGAAGCTCGACAAAATGGTTCCCGAAGCTGATCTTGTCGTAAATTTTATCCCTCCTGCCTATCAGGTAGAATCAACTAAGATATGTATTAAGCACAAAAAGCATATGATACATACAGATTTTACAATTCCCGAAGTAACAGCAATGGATGATGAGGCTAAAAAGGCAGATGTGATAATCTTAAACGAAATTGGTGAAGATCCGGGTATTGATCACATGGGCATTAAAAAGTCACTTGATGAAATTAAAAGAAAAGGCGGCAAAGTTATAAGTCTTGATTCTTATGGAGCAGGATTACCTTCATTTGAATATAACAGAAACCCTTTTGGTTACAAGTTTTCGTGGAATCCAAAGGGACTGATGAAATCAGCTATGGCTTCCGGAGAATATATCAAGGAAGGTAAAATTATCGAGGCGATAAATCTTTTTGATCATTTCCGTATTGTTGACCTTGAAGACCTCGGAACATTTGAAACATATCCAAACAGAAAATGTGCAGTTTATAAAGAACCTTATGGACTTGATGATAATGTAAGTTTCTACAGAGGCCTTCTCAGGTTTACAGGCTGGTGCAATACTATAAGAAAATTCATGAAGCTGAATCTGTTAGATCATTCAACTGTTAATAATTATGAAAATATGACATATAATGAATTTATAAGTCGCCTTGTAAACTCATCTAAAGATGGAGCAGAGGCAATTGCCAATTATTTTAATCTCGAAACAAATGATGATTTTATTAATAGGTTAAGATGGCTGGGGTTCTTCGAAGATATACAAATAGCAATTGACAAAGGCTCAAATGTAGATGTATTGGTTAATTTGATGCTAAAAAAAATGTTGTATCAACCGCATGAAAATGATATGGCGATAATTCATGATGATATTATAGTTGAACTTAACGGCAAAAGGGAAAAATGGTCATCAACAATGGTAGTTAATGGGATTCCTGGAGGTGACAGTGCAATGGCAAGAGCTGTTTCATTACCTGTAGCTATTTCAGCAAGATTGATATTAGAAGATAAGATAACATTGAGAGGTTCAGTATTACCTATTTACCCGGAGATATACAATCCTGTTCTTGAAGAACTTGAGGAATTTGGGATAAAGTATAGTCACCGAAAGAAAATAATTGAATAAATGAAAACTTATAAATAGAAGAAAAGATGGACAATGAAGACAATTTTTATTACAATAATACTTTTATTTAACACATCTTTGATTGCCGAGAGTAGTCTTGAAACAGTAATAAAATTAGACGCACAGATAAAAGTTCTTAAAGTTGAAATGAATTTAAAAATCAATATTCTTAAAAAGGAATTAGATATTACAGGCCAAGAACTTTTTCAAAATGAACAAAAAGCATGGGAAAAATATTTAAAAACTAAAACTATATTTACAGCAGATAGATATAGGGGTGGAACATTATCAAAAATTATAGCTCTCAAAGCTATGCTTGAAACAATCAAAATCCGTTTAAGGCAAATAGAAAATTATATAGAAATCTATAATACAACTTAACTAATCATTTCACTGAACCTCGCGCTGCTCGGCCGGAGAATTCCAACGTTATCCATAAATAAATCGGAAAATATCAAGAATGAAATACCGTGGTTATTTACTAAAAGAAAGTTTGCAAGATAAAACAGTATTGGACAAATTGACAATCACAAAAACTGAAACTTATCCCTGCCCTGAAAATATGCAAGCTGGATATATTGATGATTTTTGGACAGGTATTGCATTTGAAGGAAAGCAGGAAAATGCAGACAAGATAGCAGATATGTTAAGTCAGGCTGTTAAACGACAAGGCTGGTTTATAGAGATGGATACAGCTGAATTAAATTATCTGATATTCCCAAACAAGGTTATAATATATCCAAGAAAAGATAATACCAATAAACCATGGCCACCAGAGGCTATTGGAATTGCAAAGAAAATAAAAGTACCAGATTTTGTTGAATAAAACAGAAAAATGATGATAACCAAAAGATATAAGTGACCAATATGTTAAGTACATAATTAAGCGATAGGAGAAGAAAAAGATGAGGAATTTGATTTTTGCTGTAGTCGGAATCATAACAATCGGTATTGTTGGATGTGTATCTCAAACTAAAATTGAGACAAAAACAGAAAAGGAAGCAATTAACTCAGCACAATCATGGCTTAAACTAGTTGACAATAAAAAATATACAGATAGCTGGGAAGAAGCAGCCGAGTACTTCAAATCAGTTGTCAGTAAAGAAAAATTTAAAATAGATACAAGTGCAATAAGAAATCCTTTAGGAAAAGTCATTACCAGAAAACTCATGTCTGTTAATTCCAAAACTTCACTTCCAGGTGTTCCAGATGGGAAATATGTGATTATTAAATTTAAATCATCTTTCAAAAATGAAAAGTCAGCTATCGAGACGATAACACTTAAGTTAGACAAAGATAATTGCTGGAAAGTTGATGGCTATTTTATAAGATAGCTATACTTAACCAATCATTCCATTGAACAGGCTAATCAGGTGTCGCTTGTTAGGCTATGCCCAGACACGGTCGCCTATCAATGAATTACACGTTAGATACTAAAATAAAGATGAAAGAAAATTATTATGAAATCACAAATTAAACTCGTTCTAGCCACTGTTTTGGTGTTTCTTACATTAACATCTTTTGCTAGTAATATACAAGATGTAAAAGAAAAGTCTTTAACACATATTATTATTTGCTGGCTTGATAAGTCTGTCAAAAGCAATGATATAGAAGTGATTATAAATGAAACCAAAAAATTGAATTCTATTCCTGGAGTATCAGGCTTTTCTGTAGGAAAATCAATAAAAAGCAATAGAGATATCGTAGATGATAGTTTTACTTTTGCAGTGTCTATGAAGTTCAAGAACATGAAAGAAATGAATACATATTTAAAAAGCAAAATGCATGTAAACTATGTAAAAAATGTATTGAAATCAAAAGCAGTAAAAATAATAGCTTACGATTTTGAAAATGAAACATCTAACTAATAGATGCTCTTGATATTTTCTTGCTCCAACCTTCAGGCTTCGCTTTTAGCTATGCCCTGACACAGTCGCTCGTTGAGCTTCCGTCTTCGCACGAGGCTACGCCGAGACAAGATGGCGGAGACAGGTCGCAGCGAAAATACAAGTAACTTCAAACGTTACAAAGAAAGAATAATAAAGGGATCTATAATATGACTACAACGAATATAATCGATAATAAAATTTATAAAAAATGGCATAGTATTTATATAAAAAACTCAAATGAGCATAACATAGTTTCAACGCTTCTTAAGAAAATAATTTTTCGATTAAAAAAGCATAAAAGTTTTCTAGACATTGGAGCCGCAAATGGAGCACTTACCAAAAGAATTAGCAATAGTTTTCAAAGTGTTACGGTTATCGAACCCAATTATGAGCACAATGATGTTTATAAAAAACATAATTATACTTACTTCAATGAATATTTTATGGATTTGAAGATTCAAGATAAGTTTGATTTTATTCTCTGTAGCCATGTCTTTTGGCTTATAAATAAAAAGACCCAAAAAGAATTTATTCGCAAAGCTTATAATATGCTTAATGAAGGGGGATGTGCATCATTTATTACCCCTGCTTCATATGGTAAAGGTTTTGAGTTTTATTCCCGTTTCTTTCTGGATATGAGTTGTGATTTTAACAGATTAAATCAAATATTTCTGAATGACTTAAATTACTCAATAGAAGTTATTCCATATACCAGCCATATAAAAAGTAAAAATTTCGAAGATTTTTTCTCGATATGTAAACTTTTTACATTAGAAAGCTGGTTACATCCTGTAAACTTAACAAATGATGAAATTCAAAAAAAAATTGATAATAAAAACGAATATACAAATAAACAATTAAATAAGATAGAAGAATATATTAAAAATGAACTTTATGATGAAAACTTAAAAGAATATCAAATGGAAGAATGCGAAGTAATTATTAATATCTGGAAATCATGAAAGGCTGAATTTTAATGTTAGCTAAAAAAAATTAACATAAAGGAAAATTATGATTATAAGAAAAGAACAAAATTCAGATATTGAAGCAATAACAGACGTTACAATCGCTGCTTTTAAAAATCATCCGATCAGCCGACAAACAGAACACTTTATTGTCAATGCGTTAAGATTAGCAGGTGTATTGACTATCTCCCTAGTTGCTGAAATTGATGGACATATCGTCGGGCACATTGCTTTTTCGCCAATAACCGTTTCAGACGGCACAAACGATTGGTATGGCCTGGGGCCAGTTTCTGTATTGGCCGATTATCAGAAACAAGGGATAGGAAAAGCACTTGTCAATAAAGGACTATCTTTGTTAAAAGATATAGGAGGACAAGGCTGTGCACTTGTAGAATTTCCGGATTATTACAGAAAATTTGGTTTTAATAATAATCCAGAAATGATTTTTGAGGGAATTCCTCAGGAGGTTTTTCTGGTTTTACCATTTAATAAAAAAATCCCTAAAGGAATTGTTAACTTCCATGAAGGATTTAAAGCAGAAAGTTAACTAGATCAGTAGACCTAATCTGTGGTTCGCTGTCGCTCTTTACAGATAGATAAATTTTACATATTTTCAGCCTTCTAACTAGATAAAGATCAAAAATATTTGCAGATATAACAAGAATACTATTTCCGGAGTATATAAACTGGAAAAAGAATTAGACCAAATATTCCACAGAACGGCATTCCGCCGCCTGTGAGTTCAAACGTTATCAATAAAATCACAACGAAAGTTTAAATATAATGGGCATAAATAGCATTCAATTTGACCATATTGGTTTTGCAGTAAAAGATATAAATGAAGCAGTCAAATGGTATTCAGATGTCCTAGGGTTTACTAAGCTTATTCCTCCTGGAATTTGCGAAATGGATTTAATGGGGCACAAAGGCTATCGCTGTATTATACAAAATAAAAATGGATTTTGTTTAGAGCTAGAACAAAGAACAGATATAAATTTCCCTGACAACCAATCCCCTATAATATCTCATTTCAGTATTAATGTTGACGATATCGAAAGTACACGTGAGCTGCTTCAAAAAACTGACAATGTTCACTTGGATAATGAAGGCAAAATAATAAACAAGCCTGGTAAAAAAATAATTTATATGACTGGATTGGATGGGATAAGAATAGAAATAATCCAAAACAAATAATATGGATAAAACTATGTCAAACAAAGTAAATGGAATAGACAAGATAAAAGATTTTTTTGATGCTTGGAATCTATATCAAAGGGTGATTCAATTTAACTATATGTCGCATAAAGAGTTGATTTTTACTCTAGAAAAATTTATTGAAGAAAATTATAAATCCCCATATTCAATGCTTGATCTAGGATGTGGAGATTCATATATTCCAAAAGCATTAAAAGAGACTAACATCAGTCACTATCATGGAATAGATTTATCGCCAATGGCATTGAAGTTTGCCAAAAAAAATATGCAGTCACTTCTCTGTAAAAAACAATTCACTGAAGGAAACATTTTAGAAGAAATAGACAAGCTAGAAAAAGGCTATGATATAATCATTGCCACCTCTTCAATTCATCATTTTTCATTAAAGCAAAAAGGGGAGCTGATAGGTGCACTTAGACCTCTTCTTAATCCTAATGGAAAATTCCTTATGTATGATATAATGTGTAAGAACAATGAAACAAGAGATGGCTATATTCAGAGATTAATGAATGACTTTCAAACTTGCTGGACAGAAATGACAGCAAAAGAATTGGTTTTACTTCATAATCACGTTTCTGGGTATGACTTCCCTGAATCTTTTGAAACACTCAAACTAATGGGACAACAAAATGGATTTAGCAAAGTAAATTCACTATTCCAAGACCAAAAGCATCTTTACGAATTGTTATGTTTCACGGTCTGACAGAATATATAAACATAAATTGATTAATTTTAAGTGGGGATAATATGAATATTATTGAAAAAGCACAAAATGAAATGAGAAAGTAACGCCTCTATAAAATATTTAGCCAAGATAATATATTTATTCAATAAAGCCATTGCGGATGATAAGGTTTTAGCCTATAATAAAAATTGTAGACAGCCTCTTCCATATAAGCCATAAATCAACCTGGCTTGCCGTTTCTCATAAGACTAAAATCAGGAGCTTAAAATGAATAAAGACCTAAAAGTAATTATCACCTCAGGTATCGGCGGTGCCATGGAATATTATGACTTTGTCATATTTGTTCTATTTGCCGGAATTATCTCAAAATTGTTCTTCTCAAATAATGATTCCCAACTTTTTGCTTTAATCGTTACCTATACATTCTTCGCAGTAGGGTATTTTGTCCGTCCTATCGGTGGTATTATCCTAGCCCATTTCGGTGACAAATATGGGAGGAAAAAAGTCTTTTCTTTCACTATCTTTCTTATGGCAATATCCACATTCCTAATCGGTATACTCCCGACATATGACAATATTGGGATTTTAGCACCAATGTTCCTCCTGTTCCTTAGAATAAGTCAGGGGATAGCTGTCGGAGGAGAAATTCCAGGAGCAAGTACATTTGTTTATGAACATATGGCGCCTAAAAACAAATGTACAGGAATATCTATCCTTATCGGCTCCCTTTTCTGTGGAATTTTATTGGGCTCGCTTGTGGGTACATGTATAACCAACCATTTATCTCAAAAAGCACTATACTCCTGGGGGTGGAGAATACCTTTTCTATTTGGTGGGCTATTAGGACTTGTTGGAATATACTTACGAAGTAAGCTATCCGAAACTCCAATATTCCTTGAAATAAAAAAACATAATCAACAACCTAAGCTGCCTATAGCCAATATAATAAAGAATCATAAGAGTGCTGTAATAGCCAGTATATGCACAACTTTAGTTTTAGCTGGATCAATAACAACATTCTACATGTACCTCCCTAACTACCTTGTCCAATACTATAAATACGATTTTTCAACCGTATTTACCTTTAATTCAATAGGTCTGTTTTTATTAGTTATTTTTACTATTGGAACAGGTATTATAGTAGATAAATTTAAAATCAACTCTAAAATCATGTTTTCTATCGGTTGTCTTATACTATTATTATTCTCTATCCCAGCTTTTTATATAATGGGAACACATAACCATCTGTATTTGATAATAATGTATATAATCCTAGGAATTGGCTTAGGAATAATTAGTGCCGTCTTTGTATTGCTTCTTGTGAAAATATTCCCACATGATATTAGATTTTCCGGGGTATCCACTTCTTACAACATAGCTTTCGCTGTATTTGGCGGCCTAACACCTCTCATCAATACCCTGCTATGTGAAAACTTTAACTTTGCTCTTGCCCCCGCATATTATATGATGCTTATCGCTGTGATAGGCTTAATAGCTGTAACAAAAATTAAATTTTTAGATCAAAAGTTATAGTGATATATAAAAGCAAGTAATAGAGCAAGGCATTTTATCTCGGCTTAGCTCGATTAGCGCGAAGACTAGCAAACAAAAAAAATATCTTCGGGATAATTATGCGTCTTGATAAATTTATATGTAAAAGTACCGACTTAACAAGAAATGAAGCTACCCAGGTTATTCATGCAGGAAAAGTAGTAGTTAATAAAAAAATCATTACAAATGAAGCGCTTCAGGTACATGAAAACAATACAGTAACTCTTAATGGGCAAAGACTAAAAGCTCGCTGCCATCGCTACATATTGATGCATAAACCATATGGAACCATTTGTTCAAATGTTGACGAAGCTTATCCATCTATATTCAATTATATCAACATTGACAGAACTGCAGAACTTCATATAGCCGGGCGTTTAGATACAAACACAACAGGGTTGGTTTTAATAACCGACGATGGACGCTGGTCCTTCAATATTATATCACCTAAGAAGCAATGTAAAAAAGTTTATCGTGTTGGTTTACGTGATGTTATTACAGGTGATGTAGCTTCAAAATTTAAAAATGGGATCCAATTACAGGGTGAAGAAAAACTTACTTTACCTGCTAAATTAAATGTTATTGCCTCCAAAGAAGTG
>Ga0222696_1000825_pt1 | contig 11519 bp, 7 predicted proteins | sample AntAcemetage1400_FD_179817 | JGI IMG/M metagenome (GOLD analysis project Ga0222696, IMG submission 179817) | Saline water microbial communities from Ace Lake, Antarctica - #1400 | ecosystem: Environmental > Aquatic > Non-marine Saline and Alkaline > Saline | place: Antarctica: Ace Lake... | reverse complement strand
GAATATTATATAGGCAGTACTATAATCAAGGCGCTCAATAAGGTTAATATCGCGGTAAAGAGAGGGGAGTTTTCTATACTCTTTGGCCCTTCAGGAAGCGGCAAGACAACCCTCTTAAATCTCCTTGGGCTTATAGATGTTCCAACGCATGGTACCATAGCTCTTGACAGTAAAAATACAGAAAGGCTTAATAGGCTTCAGCGTGCTGATTTCAGACTCAATAATATAGGCTTTATTTTCCAGAAATACTATCTTCTGGATGAATTAAACGCCGCGGAGAATGTGTTCTTACCGGCTTTGGCAAAGGAAGGTTATTCAGCTCAGCTCGCGCAAAAAGCAGAGAGCATATTAGAGCTTGTAGGACTCAAAGATAGGGTAAGGCACAAGCCAAAGCATCTTTCTGAAGGCGAGAAGCAGAGGGTAGCTGTCGCGAGAAGCCTTATAAACGAGCCTGCGATATTGCTATGTGACGAGCCTACCGCAAGCCTTGATGCTGATAGCGGTAAAGTGATATTGGACTTATTGGCAAAGATAAACAAGGAGAGCTCCGCTACTGTATTTTTGGTAACTCATGATGAGCGCCAGCTTAAATATGGTGATAAAGTTATACGAATTGCTGACGGAGCGGTAGCAGCAGAAGAAAAAAGAGACGCTTAATATGACAAAGAAGTGTATTTTTTTAACAGGCGCTACAGGATACTTAGGGTCTAATCTTTTGCCTGAGTTTGTAAAAAGTGGTTATAGGCTTAAACTGCTTGTTAGGCCCCAGAAAATGAGTTCGCATGAGAGGGTAGCGCAGTCATTGTTAAAAATTGGCAACAAGCAGTTGACTGTTAGCCAAATTATGCAGAAGATAGAGATCCTTGAGGGCGACATTGTTACAAAAAATCTTGGTTTATCGAAGTCTGTTATACAAAACCTTTCAAAAGAGGTTACAGATGTATTTCATTGTGCGGCAGCAGTAAGTTTTGACGAGGAAAAGGAAAGCTTTTTGCGGAAGCATAATATTAATGGAACAGAGAACATATTGTCTTTTACCGATATGCTTGATAATACACACCTTCATTATATGAGCACAGCTTATGTTTGTGGTTCAAGAAAAGGAGCGGTAAAAGAAAATGAATTAGACGTTGGCCAGGGTTTTTATAATTCATACGAGAGAATTAAGAACCAAGCAGAATCCTTAACAATGGACTGGACAGAGAAAAATAAGAAAATAACTACAGTATATCGCCCAAGCATTATAGTTGGGGATTCCAAAACAGCAGGTAACTTTAGTAACTATGGACCTTACGGAATCTTAAGAATGATTGATCTTAGCGTTTCCAGGCTTAAGCACATATATAAAAAAAAGAATTTAGTGTTTAAAAATAATGACATTAAGATGCAAGATGATATTTTTTATATACCTATTCGAGTGATAGGAAGATATGAGAAGCCATTAAATTTAATTACTGTGGATTATGCGGTTAAAGCGATAATGTCTATCTTTAAGAATGATAATAATATTGGAAAAACTTACCACATTACTAATTCTTGTCCCCCTACAGTAGGGATGTTAAAGGATTGCATTTTTGATATATTAAAAGCAAGAGGTGTAAAATTTGTTGACGCAAAAGTTTTTGATAAAAAACCAATGAAAATATGGGAGAGCACATTTAATAGGAATATAAAATTGTATCAACCATATCTTCTATTTGATGAACCGAATTTTGACACCGTAAATACGCAGAATGTTTTGCGCAATAAAGATATTAAGCAGGTAAAATTAGATAAAAACTTAATAACAAAACTTTTAGCTTATTGTCATTCCACAAAATACGGAAAAATTTCAAACCCGCCTGATAAGTAAGGTTAAAATCTCTTTATCATGAAATTAAAAGCAGACATTGTTGTAATAGGTTCAGGAGCAGGTGGTGCTACTGTAGCTAAAGAACTAGCCAAATCCGGCAAAGATGTCTTGCTTGTTGAACGAGGCCCTTTTACAGAGCAATTCGGTACGCAAAGATTTGCAATGGGCTTTTACGATAGATGTGGCCTGCGAACAAGTAAAGAAGGTGTTATAGTATATAGGACGCTTATGGCCGGGGGCACAACTGTAGTAAGCTGCGGTAATGGATTATCTGTTTTGGAAGAGGAGTTATCGGATCTAGGGGTGGATATATCTGATGAGATCGAAGAGGTTAAAACTGAATTAGGTATAAAGCCATTGGCAAATAGACTCATAGGCAAGGGGAGCATGGCTATTATGCACGCCGGCAATAAACTCGGTTTTGATATGGAGCCCATGCCTAAGTTTATTAACTCTAGCAGATGCGTTTCTTGTGGCCTGTGCGTTTTAGGATGTAAAACAGGAGCCAAGTGGTCAGCGATTGATTCTATCAAGGAAATGCATCAGCATGGTGGTAGTATGATTACCGGAATAGATGTTAAGAGTATAGTGATTAGCAAAAACAGAGCAATAGGGTTGGTAGCTAAGAAGGGTCAAAAGCAAGTAAGGATACATGCTAATAAGATTGTTTTATCAGCAGGAGGATTCGGTTCCGCAGTGATCCTAAAAAGGAGCGGTTTTCATAAAGCCGGTAATAAATTTTTTGCCGATCTCTTTAATGTTACATACGGTGTCTTAAAAGATAAACGGATAAATTTTTACCAGGAACCATCTATGGCTGTAGTAAGCACCAAGTTTCAAAAGAAAGAGGGTTTTATTCTTTCCCCATTTATTGATGTTCCTCTTATATTGCGATGGGTTATGCCTAAGCACAGGCACTTGAGGGCAGACAGATACAACAACCTGATAGGCATTATGACCAAGATCAAAGATGATAGTAGCGGAAAAGTTACAAAAAATGAAAGATTTTTTAAAGTACCCAGTTCCAATGATCATAGCAAGCTTGATAAAGGAGCAGGAATAGCGAAAGATATATTTCAGGAGATGGAGATAAGAAAGCAAGATATATTTAGTACAAAACCACGAGGTGCGCATCCAGGCGGTTCCGCGTCTATCGGCACAGTTGTTGACAATAATCTAAAAACTGAGATAGATAATCTATTTGTATGTGACGCAAGTGTCTTGCCGAGTAGTCCCGGTGCACCTCCGATTGTTACAATAGTTGCCTTGGGAAAACGATTGGCAAAAAACATCATTATGAATTAACTATATGATAAATATATATGGTATTTCCAATTTACTAATAATGATAGGTAGTTTAGCAATAGCATTTTTTGTTTACAAGAAAGGACATAATTCTAGTTTAAATAAGACATGGACCCCATTTGCTCTAAGTGTAGCAACATACGGATTTGGTGCATATATGGTTACAAACGCGAAAAATCCTAGTGAAGCTATCTTTTGGTGGCAGATAGCTTATATCGGTATCATATCAATACCTTTTTTATTTCTACGTTTTACATATGAGTTTTTGAACATCAAGCGCCCGTTAGTAATTAAGTTGTTTGCGATCCCAACGATATTATTTTTAGCAGCTAATTTTTTATCAAGAAAGCTCTTTATAGCAGATGTTTTTTTATATTTTACTGATTTAAAGTTTGTTAAGCCGATATATTTTGTCTATCCTATTGGACCGTTGCTTTATATTTTCATTATTTTTTGCTTTTTTGGTATAATCGCTTATGCTCATTTTGAGTTGATAAAGAGATACAGGAAGGCAGTTAAATTAGAGCGTAGGCAGATTACGTATTTCTTTGTAGCGACAGCTTGCGGTTTCGTAGGAGGTGGCCTTTCTTTTTTACCATGCTTTAAAATAAGTTTTTACCCATTTTTTAATTTCGCTGTTTTTCTTTCACCGGTAATAATGGCTTATGCGATTTTACGCCATCGCCTCATGGATATAGATGTTATTATTCGCGAGACTGCGGTATTTGCCGGAATATTCGGATTTTCAGTTGGGATATTCATGCTGGCAATAGTTGCGGGTGAGCAATTCATACAGCCTTATATCGGACAGAGCCAATGGCTCGTTCCGGCACTTTCCCTACTGCTTGTTACTTTTGCTATCCGACCTATCGAAAGGTTAGCATATAACATAATTGGCAAACATCTCTTTCGTAAAAAATTCGAATATAAAAAGATACTAAGAGACGCGTCCGTAGGGATGTCAACTGTAAGGGACCCTAAGAAACTCCTTGGATTGATAGTCCATATAATATCAATGAAGATAAGATTAATTAATGTTTCTATCCTTATCTATGATGAAAAACAATCAATTTATAAGATCAAGGCATCACGTAACATGAGCAGAATTGAAGAGAAAAACATGACTCTTAGCACAGAGAATCCGCTTATTCAGTGGCTTGTCGAAAAGAAAACCCCCCTTTCGCTAGAAGAGGCACAAAAATGGAATAAGCATGATTCAAGCCATTCATCAAAAAGCGTACTTACATCAGACCTGGTTCAGATAGAGCATAGGATGAAGGATTTAGATGCCGCAGTCTGTGTACCTAGTTTTTACAGGGATGAGCTATTAGGCATACTGGTTCTTGGGGATAAAAAATCAGGTGATTTCTTTTCACAGGATGACCTTGACCTCTTTTCAGCTCTTGCTGATGAATCAGCTGTCGCGCTAAAAAACTCACAATTATATTTTGAGATAGATATGAAGGCAAATGAGCTCGAGGAGCTTTACAAGAGAGAGCACAGGCTCTTTATGCATGCATCAGTTGCATTCGCGGCGGCCATAGATGCAAGAGATCCTTATACGCATGGTCATTCTGAACGAGTTACTAATTTTAGCCTGGCTATATTAGATTGTATGGGTGCTGTGCACCAGGTCGATAATAACCCACTTTTCCGGCAGAGGCTCCAGATAGCCGCGGTATTACATGATATAGGAAAGATAGGCGTTCCTGATGATATATTGCACAAGCCTTCAAAACTCAGCGACAAGGAGTGGGAGGCTATGAGGAAACATCCTGTTACAGGAGCTGAGATAGTAACGCATATAAAGGGCTTACGTGATCTTATAGGTGGCATAAGACATCATCATGAGAGATACGATGGAAAGGGCTATCCTGATGGCCTAAAATCAGATGAGATACCCTTTATGGCAAAGATAATCGCTGTTGCTGATACCTTTGATGCTATGACTTCTGACAGGCCCTATCGTAAAGGCCTGTCTGTTGAGGTTGCAAGGGAGGAGATACAACGAAATGCCGCTGCGCAGTTTGATCCTTACATGGTAGCCGCATTTTTAAAGGCATATGAGCAGGGCGCGATTAAGCAGAGTGCTATTAGTAAAAAAGTAGAGCTTATTATAGATTAAGGTAGGATAGGAATGTATTATTATAAGATAAATTACATAGCAGGAGCCATTACAACACTTGTCATTACACTTCTTATTGGTTCGCTGATATTTATTCGCGGTAGGAGAGGAAAGACAGTAAAGAGTTATTTTCTACTTATGCTATCTATCGCGCTGTTTTCTTTTGGCATGTTGTTGGTGTGTATATTGAATGATAAAAGTTACACTGTTTTGCTGGCAAAGTTTTGTCATGTAGGTGTATCATTTGTGCCAGTGTTCTATTTTTGTTTTCTTATCAAGTTGATGCGTTTGGATAGTAAACAGAAATATGTTGCTATGGCAGGTTATTTACTTGCAACTGGCTTTGCTTTATTGATTTTTACGCCTTATATTGTGAAGGGTGTATCGTACAAGTTGGGTTTAAATATAATGGATCCGGGCATTCTGTATCCCTTGTTTATACTTTACTTTATCGCATATCCGGCTTATGCGCATTATCTTGTACACAAATCATTTGCTAGCCTGAGTGATATCGGAAAGAAGCAGTTGCGGTATGTTACTATAGCAGGCACTTTTGGTTTAGGCGGGGGCAGCCTGATATTTTTCACAGTATATGGAATTAATATACTGATATTGGGGCCATTGGCATTCTATTTTGTAGCGGCATCGAACCTCTTTGTGGCGATCGCTACATATACAGCCCGCCTTATGGGTGTAGAGGTTATAAGAAAAAAGACCCTTGTATTCTCGCTTATGTATGGCGGGATAGTAGGTAGTTTTGTTGCCTTTATATTTATCGCGCAGAGGTTTTTATCACTGCAATACAATATAAACCGTTGGGTGTTGCCTATTGTCGCGTTGTTTATCATAACAATATTTATAAGACCCTTAGAACAGATGCTCGCAAAGGCAACAGACGCGGTTTTGTATCAGCGGGGGTATGATTATATGTCTACGTTAAAGAGTGTTGCACGAGGCATGACACTCGTTACCGATACAAAGAGGTTGCTTAAGATAATGGTCCGTTTTATATCAAAAGAGGTAAGGATAGCGGGTTGTTCTGTCTATATATACAACAAGACAGCCAATAGTTATCTGCAGGAAGTCTCTCAGGGGTTTAAAGACCAGGATATTATAAAAAAGGTTGATGAGGATTCACCGCTTATAAAATGGTTAATCGAGAAGAAGGAGCCGATAAGTATAGAAAATATTTTAAGTTGGATCCAGGGCGAGAGATTATTTCCGCAAAAGCTTATAATGAAAAGAACGCTTGAGCAGATAAGAATAACAATGCAAAAGACCGGCGCGAGTCTGTGTGTGCCAAGTTTCCTGCGTGGCGAGATGATAGGATTCTTAGTTCTAGGTGAAAAACGCTCCGGAGAGAGGTACACAACAGATGACCTGTCACTTCTTTCAACTCTATCGAGTAATGCCGCGATAGCCTTTGAGAACGCGCGAATGTACGAAGAACTAAAGGTAAGGATAGGCAAACTTGACAAGATGTACAAGGAAGAGCACACGCTCTTTATAAACGCTGCCTCTGCATTTAGTGTTGCGATAGATTCAAAAGACGGTTACGCGCATGCGCACGCGTCAAAATCCAGTATTTACGCGGTAGCTACTACCAAGGAGCTTGAAAAGCTTTTGCCTTATGTTAATTTTACCAAGGATTTTTACGAGACCTTGCGCATAGCCGCGCTCTTACATGATGTTGGTAAGATTGGCATACCTGATAAGATACTTACAAAGAAGACCAAGCTTACAAAGAAAGAGTCTGAAATTTTTAAGAAGCATACGACAATAGGAAAGCAGATCTTAAGTCCTATGCGAGAGATAGAGAGTACATTTGATATCATTTGTCATCATCATGAGAATTTTGATGGCACAGGTTATCCCGATGGCCTAAAGGGAAATGATATACCCATGTCATCACGCATAATAGCGGTATGCAATGCGTATGAGGAAATGACCGCTGGAAGGCCGCATAGAAAATCTATAAAAAAAGAAGCCGCGTTAAAAGATCTTGAGGATAACAAATCGACTCAATTTGACCCTGTTGTAGTAGACGCTTTTATAAAAGCATCAAAGGCCTTCGCAAAAACATAAATGGCATATCTCATATTCTTCATAGCTTTTCTTCCAAGGTTGATCTATATTATCCAGATCAAGTCTACTATATTTTATAATAATTTTATGCTTGATGAAGCATTCTACAGCGATTGGGCCCTGTCCATAGCAGGTGGTAGATGGTTAGGAGAGGGCCTATTTAACGGGCTCCCGCTCTACCCGTATACACTTGGTATCGTCTTTAAAATATTTGGATACAATCTGTTTATGGCCCGCTTGATAGAGGTAACGATAGCCTCTCTAAGTTGCGTTTTTTTGTATTTTATCGCTAAAGATATATTTAATAAGCGCGTCGGTATTATAGCGGCTATTATAGCCGCTCTTTATGCGCCTTTTATTTTTTACAGCGGTATCTTGGTTCCGACAGTATTTACGGTTTTTTTCTATCTTGCCTCGTTACTAATTTTTATCAAGGCCTTGCGGATTCATAGCAAGCGATGGTTTTTTCTCTTTGGCATAATAGCGGGTTTAGCTGTCATGACAAGGGCGAGCATGCTTTTATTCCTGCCTTTAGCGCTTGCCTGGGTTATGATAGTATCAGCTGATAAGGAAAAAGCCCTTGTAAATGTTGCACTTGCTGCTATAGGTCTATTGTTGGTAATGACACCACTTCTTGTAAGAAATTATATCGTATCTAGGGATATAGTATTTTTGACATCACACGCCGGAATGAATCTCTATATTGGAAATAATGAAGAAGCCGATGGAAGGTTTAAGGCGCCTTTCTGGGTGCGTTCAAATATCGCTGGTTTACAGACCGACGCCAAGACAATAGCACAGAAAGAGCTTGGTAGAGATTTAAAAGATTCCGAGGTATCAAAGTATTACGCGTCTAAAGCCGCAAGCTTTATAAAGAAAAACCCCGGTCCTTTCCTAAAGCTTTTATGGCAAAAATTGACACTCTTTATAAACAAGCAGGAGATATATGATGTCGCCTGTTACGAAGTCTATCGTGATAAGATACCTATCCTAGGATTTCCATTTATCACATTTCTCTTTGTAGGTATATTGGCAATAGCGGGCATGTTGATAGCCTTAAAAAACTGGAGAAAGGTAATGCCCCTATATCTCTTTGTGATTACATATACATTGTCAATACTTCTGTATTTTGTCAGCTCAAGGTACCGCGTTCCTTTCGCTATGGTAATGGTTATTTTCGCGGGATTTTTCATATCATGGTTTATAGATAAGATAAAGAAAAAGAGCTTTTTAAAAGCAGGACTAAGCCTGCTCTTATGCGCGGCGATATTTCCAATGGTCAATCTTTCAACAGGCATTGATGATATAACAGCAACCGGATATAGCAACCTCGGCAGTCTTTATTTGAAGGCCGGAGAATATGATAACGCGATTATAGCGTTTAAAGAAGCCATAATACTTGATTCATCTGGCCCTAAGCCATACAATGACGCAGGCTACGCGTACATGATGAATCGGGATTACAAGCGCGCCAAGTCATACATATTCGACGCATTATCAAAAGACCCGGACTACCCGTTCGCTTATATAAACTTAGGCCTTTTAAACGCGAGAGAGGGCAACCTCAATGCCGCTGAAAAGGAGTACAAGATAGCTATTGAGTTAAATCCTAATATCTCGCAGGCACATAATAACCTTGCCGGCCTTTACGAGATATCCAAAAGGCGACCACTTGCGATAATAGAGTACAAAAAAGCCATAGAGCTTGACCCTGGAAACGCTAAGACCCACTATAATCTAGGTATTATATATGGGCGCTTTGGAAAACTAGATCTTGCCAAGGAAGAGCTTATGGAGTCTTTCAGGCTTGATCCTGATTCCGCTCCTACGCGCAAGGCCCTTGAATATTTCAAGTAGTATAAGCCTAGTCTGCTTTTTTCCCTAACCCCTTGACTTTTATATATTAGTATGGTATATTTTACTGAACTTTTAATCCCCTTAATATGGAAATAATAAAAAATATAAACTGGTTGGACATAGTAGTACTAGTTATAGTGGTAAGAAGTATGTATATGGGCGCCAAGCGTGGCCTTACCGCTGAATTGTTCAATTTTTTCGGTATTGTAGTTAGTTTAATACTGTCAGTGCAATGGTATAGCCGGGTAGCGGATGTATTGATACTTAATTTCAGTCTTCCTATCTGGCTTTGTAATATGTTATGCTTTGTTATCATAGTCCAGATTGTAAGGCTTATATTCAAATATTTTCTGATATTCTTTCTAAAAGTACTCAATATTCAGTTTATACCCCAGCTTGAAAAGATAGGCGGCGGAGTAATAGGCTGCGGAAGAGGGATCATTATCTCAGGGTTATTGATCCTGACTCTTAGCTTTGTTCCTAATGATTATATGAAGCAATCTATACAATCCAAATCATTTACAGGTAGTTTTTTGATAAATGTTACAGAGAGGACTTACACATCTATGACATTCTGGCTCCCGGAGAAAGAGAGGGAGTCCGCTATCTTTGGTGTGCCTGCCCAAAAAACAAAAAGTAGTTAATCTAACCCCTAAAATTTAGCACATAAGGAGAAGAACACATTGAAGCTGAAGGATATTCATAATTCAATTGTAGTCGAGGGCATTAAATGTGACCCCCGTGGAAAGAAGAGAGTTAACAGTTTTTTAGCTAAGGTTAGAAAAGAGTATGATTTGTTATCCACAGAGGATAAAAAAGCCTTTGATAAAGAGAAGCTGACTAATCCCTATGGTGACAGCAGGGTACTTTTTGGTAATCCATCAAAAGAGATAAAGACCATTCTCGCCGGAATAGACATGGAGACCCCGGAGATCCTCCTTGCCGACGCGTTAAGAAAAAGAGGCAAAAAAATAGATCTTATACTTGGGCACCACCCGGAAGGTTTTGCCCTTAGCGCCCTGCATAGCGTAATGAACGTACAGCTTGATATCCTAGAGAATGTCGGTGTCGTCAGAAAAAAGGTAAAGAAGATGCTCGAGGAGAGGATAGGCGAGGTAGCCAGAAAACTCCATCCGGGCAATGTCATGCGTCCTGTTGACGCGGCACAACTTCTGGGCGTACCGATTATGTGCTCACATACTGTTGCTGATAATTGCGTATCAGTATATCTTGAGAATGCGATCAATAAGAAAAAACCAAATACCGTACAGGATATGGTCAATATACTTTTATCTGAGCCAGAATATCAATATTCAGCAGCTATTGGCACCGGCCCATCCATAACATTAGGAAAACCTACAAACAAATGCGGCAAGGTCATGCTCGAGATGACCGGAGGAACAGGTGGTTCAAAAAAGGTATTTCCCGCGCTGGTAAAGGCAGGAGTAAAGACGATAGTAGCGATGCATATGAGTGAGGAGCATTTCAAGAAGGCAAAGAAGCATGCGTTAAATATTATTATCGCCGGTCACATAGCGAGTGACAGCTTAGGTGTGAATCTTTTATTAGACTCAATAGATCCAAAGAAAAATTTAAAGATAATTCCATGTTCAGGTTTTATCAGGGTCGACAGGCGCGCCAAAAAATAATCAGCTCACATGTGTTTTAAAGAGGAAAAGACTTTGGCAACAGATATTGAAGGCGTAATAGAGGAAGTCCAGTCAAAGCTCGATATAGCCGAGATCATAGGCAGTTATATATCCTTAAGAAAGGCAGGAAGAAATTTTAAGGCATGCTGCCCTTTTCATCACGAAAAAAGCCCATCTTTTGTAGTGAGCCCGGTAAAGCAGATATACCATTGTTTTGGCTGTGGTGCCGGGGGAGACACGATATCATTTGTGATGAAGCATGAAAACCTTGAATTTATGGATGCGCTTCGTATACTTGCTGATAAAGCGAGTGTTCAAATACCACAATTTAAAGGTAGCGCTAGCGGCAAGAGCCGTTCTTTTGCTAGTATGCTCCACCGCATAAATGAGTTCGGGGCAAATTATTACAACGCGCTGCTTATAGGTTCAGCCAAGGCAAATGAGGCAAGAAAATATCTTATAAAGCGTACACTAAACGCGGATATTGTAGCGAAGTTCAAGATAGGTTTTGCCTCTGGTGAGTGGGATAGCCTTTTAAAATTTGCCAAGACAAAGGGTGTTTCCGCTACGGCTCTTGAGAAGGCTGGGCTTGCTATACCGGGTAAAGAAGATAGTTTTTATGATAGATTCAGGAACAGGGTAATAT
>Ga0222696_1000824_pt1 | contig 11520 bp, 6 predicted proteins | sample AntAcemetage1400_FD_179817 | JGI IMG/M metagenome (GOLD analysis project Ga0222696, IMG submission 179817) | Saline water microbial communities from Ace Lake, Antarctica - #1400 | ecosystem: Environmental > Aquatic > Non-marine Saline and Alkaline > Saline | place: Antarctica: Ace Lake... | reverse complement strand
TGCCAATAATTTAGTATTGATAAACTCGTAAAAAGTCAAACACTCGCTAATCTGTCATTCCCGCGAAAGCGGGAATCCAGTAATTACAAGCAGTTATAGATTCCCGATCAGGTCGGGAATGACAAAACGACAGAAGTTCGGACTTTTTACGAAACCGTCAGTATTATGTCCCCCGAATTTTCATATTATGTCCCCCAAATTACGGTATCAAGAATTGATGCGCCGCTAAAAGGCGAAATATACACAATTTTGAGTCAGGTCTTGTAGAGACTTCACTTTAGTGCCGGCCACGATTGCCTCTTTTGCTGCCGCGTGGGCGGGTGAAGTTGCCCTGGGGTCGTCCGCTGCCGCTGTTGCGACCGAAATTCTTCGGTGCGGCCTGGTTCGACAGGCTGGCCGCGTCGCAGTGATAAGCGTGCTGCATATCGGCGGGCACCGGCTTGCCCAAGAGGTGCTCAATTTCCCGCAGGTACGCCCGGTCCTCGGCGCAACAGAAGGAAATGGCGTCACCATTTGCCCCCGCACGAGCGGTGCGCCCGATACGATGTACGTAAGTTTCGGCCTCTACAGGAAGATCGTAGTTGATCACGTGAGTGATGTCGTCCACATCCAATCCCCGTGCAGCCACATCGGTGGCGACGAGTACACGAAAGCGGCCCTTCTTGAAGCCCTCAAGCGCCTTGGTGCGTGCGGACTGGCTCTTGTTGCCGTGGATGGCAGTGCCTTCAATGGAGGCGGAGCTCAACTTTTTCACCACCTGGTTTGCTGCGTGTTTCATCTGCGTGAAAATAAGTGCCCTCGTGATGCGTGGGTCCTTCAAGAGAGAGACCAGCAGGGCAGCCTTGTTTTTTTTCTCCACAAAGAGCACCTTCTGCGCGATGCACTCCAACGTGGGTTCGTCGGGCGCGATGCGCACCCGTACGGGGTTTCGGACCATGGTATTGGCCAGCTCTACCATTTTCGGGGCCATGGTGGCCGAGAAGAACAGTGTCTGGCGCTCGGCCGGAATATGGGTCACCACCCGCTTGATATCGGGGATGAAGCCCATGCCGAGCATGAGGTCCACCTCGTCGAGAATGAAAACCTCAACCGCGTTCAGATGTATGAATCCCTGCTGCATCAGATCAAGCAGCCGTCCGGGGGTGGCAACGAGGATATCGACGCCCCGATTCAGTGACTTGACCTGGTGGACCTGGCTGACTCCGCCGAAGATCACTGTATGGGTGAGGCGCAGCCTTCGTCCATAGGTCTGAATGCTCTCCCCGATCTGTGCCGCCAGTTCGCGTGTGGGGGCGAGAATAAGGGCCCGGGGCGTTCCTTTCTTCGGTTGGCGGAAGTTGACGGTAAGTCGCTGCAGGAGCGGCAGGGCAAATGCTGCCGTCTTGCCCGTGCCTGTCTGGGCGCAACCCAGCAGGTCCCGTCCTTTCAGCAGGTGCGGAATGCACTGCTCCTGGATTGGTGTGGGAGTGACGTATCCCTCTGCGGCCACTACCCGTTGAATCTCGGGAAGAAGAGCGCCAAAGGCGCCTTGCGGCAGTTGGGCTTGTAGTTTTAATGTAGATTGACTGGTGCGCGTGCGCGGCGCGTAAGCGTGTGCAAGTTCTCTCATGTTTTTCCTGGTCCGGGGTTATACAACTCTCTACCCGCCGGACGCGTGGAAAAGAAAGGACCGCAACGATCACGGCAACTTCGGCATCCCTGTCTCGAAGGCCGGGATGCTCGATTTTAATTGGTTAGAAATAACTTCTTGGGCGGGGCGGACAAATGGCCGTTGAAACCGTCGTGAGAAATAATTTACGTTGGAGGGCTTATACAGTAATTGGAGGGGGAATGCAAGTACAAGATAGACGTCCGAATTGTTTACGTAATTTAATCATCATAACAGGATTTCTCACCGTTTAATAGCTACATCGACTTTTTCTTCGTTAGTTTTCTGTCGAGAATTGCCGCAATCCCTTTGATGAAAATCTCATCAAAAATAGTCGCTGTACTATTTAACCCATAAATTAACAATCGACTCCTGATATGTGAGCGAATGGAATTCCCAATTATTTGTTAAGTCCAAGCAGATACAGAGCGTTCTCGTGTGCGATTTTCCGAGCCGTGGATGGGCGAAGGTAAGGTAAAAGTCCACTTCGCGCCGCGTTGATGGCGTTATCATGTTCTCTTCGACTTAGTATGTCCGTCCCAATGAGAAAACGGTCAGGGTTAAAAAGGGCGCTGTTCCTATTTTCTCCCAGCCTCAAGTATCAGATTTAATTGCAGTTGGGTCCGGGATGGGGTTAAAGTTGGGTTAAAGGGGAAGCTTGCTTTTGTTGAAGTTATTTTTCTTGACACTAGTAAAAAAAACAATATACAAAGCGGCGCGGATTTTGGAATTTCACCTTCCGCTAACCCATAAATCTATCAGAAAAGAGGAAAGTATGTCTGGTTTCAGAGAAATTACCATGGGCGATCTCTTGAGGGAAACAGTATCGAGATTTCCCGAGAATGACGCACTTATCTGTCCCGAATTCGGTGTCAGGGAAACATATGATGAATTTTTGATTTCCTGTACGGAAGTAGCCAAGGGTTTCCTGGCGATTGGAGTGGAAAAGGGAGATCATGTATCCGTCTGGGCCACCAATGTTCCGCAGTGGCTTCACCTTCAGTTCAGTTTGGGGATGATAGGGGCCGTTCTGGTGACGGTCAACACGAATTACAAATCGCATGAGCTCGAGTACATACTGAACCAGTCCGATTCCACAACACTGGTTCACATTGAGGGATACAGGGACACAAGCTTCTCGCAGATAGTGGAGGAGATTATACCGGAGGCGGAAGGCGCCGGTGTGGGAGAGATACGATCGGACAGGCTCCCCTCTCTGAGAAACGTTATATACATAAGGAATAAAAACAAGGACAGGAGCGCCTTTTGCTTTGAAGATATTGTACGTTTGGGCGGGGCGGTATCGGATGAAGAGCTGAGAAACCGTGAGCTGTCTCTCGACACGGACGATGTGGTGAATATGCAGTACACCTCCGGAACCACCGGATTCCCCAAGGGAGTCATGCTCACGCACCGCAATATTATCAACAATGCCAAAATGGTGGGGGACGTTACGGGGATGACAGAGAATGATCGGCTACTGGTCCAGGTCCCTCTCTTCCATTGTTTTGGTTGTGTCATGAGCTCGCTCAATTGTGTGTACCACGGCTCAACGATGGTCGTATTGGAGAGTTTTGATCCCCTCAAGGCGCTGGAGTTCATAGAAACAGAGAAGTGCACAGCTATCAACGGGGTACCCACGATGTTTATTGCCATTATGGGCCAGCCTGATTTCGAAAAATTCGATATGTCCTCCCTGAGGACCGGTATCATGGCGGGCGCTCCCTGCCCGGAGGAGGCTATGAAAAACGTTATGACCGGGATGCACTGCACCGAGATCACTATCGCATACGGCCAGACCGAATCTTCTCCCGTTATGACCATGACACGGAGAGGCGATCCGGTGGATCTCCGGGTATCGACGGTGGGAAGGCTTTTTGACGGGATTGATGGTGGGGTGGTTGATCCGGAGACAGGGGAGGCCCTTCCCCCGGATACGCAAGGAGAGATTGTCACCAAAGGCCCCTGCGTTATGAAAGGGTATTACAAGATGCCCGAGGAGACCGAGGCCGCGATTGATACGGATGGCTGGCTTCACACAGGTGACCTGGGAACGGTGGACAGAGACGGCTATTTCAGGATTACCGGACGGATAAAGGACATGATAATCAGGGGGGGAGAGAATATATACCCCCGGGAGATAGAGGAATTTCTCCATCGGCATCCCAAGGTGAAGGATGTGTACGTGGTCGGGATCCCCGACGAGAAGTACGGCGAACAGATCCTCGCATCCATGGAACTGGAAGATGGTGAAGATGCGGCCTCAGATGAGTTCGAAAAATTCTGTACCGGCAAAATCGCCCGGCACAAGATACCAAAATACTGGGAATTCAACACGTCTATCCCCATGACGGCAAGCGGAAAAGTCCAGAAATTCAAGCTGGCTGAACAGTTTCTGGAGAGGAACGGGAAGTAGAAACAGGTGTGCCAGCTCAACGACTCCACCTTTTTGCTGCGATCACGTTCATAGGAAGAGGTGTCTATGATCAGCAACTTTTCCCTGTCTTCGCTTGTAGGGGGAGTGAAAAACTGATTGATTACTTTCTGTGTCAGTCGGAAGAGGAGATTAAGCCAGTTGAACGTCGGTGTGTTCAGAAACCGGTAAATAGTTGATTTTTCACATCCGGCGAAATTCCGGGGGCGCGATACTAAATTATTCACGTCTCCATGTTTTTCCATGAACCATTTGACCCGGTCGTTTTCTTACGAGGCTATTTCCCGAACAGTGCATCAAGCTTATCAACAGGCAAATTACCGCCAAATGGTCTGCCTGTTAGTCCATGCTGACGAAGTTCCTGGTTGTCCTTCTCCTCAAGCACAACCGTAATTCATTCGAATATTGTCAATAATTTAGTATTGCGTTCCTGGAATTCACCCAGTGGGTGAGACTTTTTAGTTTTTTATGTTATCCAATATTTTTTCGGCAGCTCTGCTTCCTGACCAGGCGGCTCCCATCAATGACGGGTCGCCGGTATAATCCCCGGCAAAAAATATCCTGCCGACAGGCTTCCTGAGAGCCTCTTGATTTTTAGAGGCATATCCCGGTCGCCATGTGGGAACTGCCCGTTTCCATTTTTTGATTTTATAACTCAAGATATCTGTTTCAGGATTGAATACTGGGTCGATCTTCTTTAAAGCACCGCCAATACGTTCCAGGAGCGCTTTATCATCAAGTTTTAAAACATCAAGATCTGATACAGTCACGCTGATTATAGTACCTTCTGCCGGATTCCCCACAACAGAACCAGTCTGATTTAGATACCCGGTAATATCTCCCTTTACGCAAAGAGCAGCGCTCAGTTTTTCTCCAGTGGGAAAGTTTTTGAGATGAAGACCGATCTGGGCAATCGGACCGTAGACGGCTTCGGATAAAACCGATATTTTTTCTGTAGGAAGACCTTTTACTATATCCGTTGCAACATTTGCCGTTGTTGCCACAACTACATAGTCGGAAGCAAATTCCTGTCCATCCTTGCATTCTACATTTACAGAATCTTCGCGTTGCTTTATCTTGGTAACTTCAGAATTCAAATATACTTTTCCGCCAGCTTTGAGGAAATCAGCTTTCATTTTTTCGGCCAGTGCCTGGTTCCCGCCCTTAAGGATAAATTTCCTTTGATTTTCGTCTCCATCCCATCCAACAAGCACTACGGCTGACAAATATTTAATATCACCCCCTGTTTCTGCACCCAGCTCCGTATTAATAAGGTCGTATACATCTGCCGGGAATTTTGCGAGATATTCAGCGCAGCTCATTTTTTCAAGCTTATTCCACAAATCATTTTTAGGCTCTATGTCAAAAAACCACTCTTTGCCTTTACCTGCTAACTTGTAATCAATATTTAGCTGCTTATAAGCAAGAGCCATTTCTCCTTCTAATTCTCCAGGTATTGGAAAATCCTTTTCATTTTCTTTTGACTTGTAAAATTTACCTTTCCAAAAAATGCCCAACTTATCTATGGGTTGAACATCAAAAGATTTTACATAAGAATCAACTACTGGATGTATACCGTCAAAAAAATACTGTGCTCCCATGTTGCAAACAAATCCGTCGAAAACTACTGAATACAATCTTCCTCCAACCACGTCCTCTTTTTCTAAGAGGATTACATTTATTCCTTTTTCAGCCAGCGAAAGAGCACTCATCAGTCCCGCCATTCCTGAGCCGACTACGACAACTTGGGTACGTTCCGCTGGCTTATCAGCGTTTCTACAGGCACCAACAGTGATCAACCCCAGAACAATAACAGAGACTATTGCAACTCTTATTATCGACCTTACCATATTCCCCTCCTCTTTAAGTTTATTAAGTTTCAGCTTCGCCTTCCATTTTCAGAAATGTTCATTAATCCATTAATATTCAGATTCAGAGAAGCCCAAAATACTTAAATCCTGTAATCAACGTTACCTAAGAGTTTTCAATAACCCTTTCTTTTAGTGGCTTTGATTTCATGTAATTATTCCACTAACGTTTGAAATGACCTGCCTCTATGGAGCACCAGCGGAATAGAGGTCAGGTGGATTGATTATTAGGCAAACATGTCGATTTTATTGCACTTACGAACCATTTTAAAAAATTAAGTATCATGTCCCCCGAATTACCGCAGGCTAATGTCTTCTTCCTGAAGGCTGCAAAGCTTTAATCGAATAAATAATAGAACATTACAAGAGGTAATCAGTAACGCTCAAGCTAAGCCGCAGGTCCGTTTATGGCGGGACTGTCGACATGAGTACCTTGTTGGGTCTCTATCGAGACTTCGTTGAAAAACTGAAACTCAGTCTCGGAAATATTGACGTAGTCTCCGATTGTGACTAAAAAACCTTGATTGCATATCGTCTTGCCTATTGTTTTTAGGTAATTTAAATGTGGTTGAAAACTCCCCAACTTAAGTATCTGCTTACCGATTGATGTCAACATGTAAGCATTTAATTTTATAATCTTTTTAGGATCATCGTGCTTTACTATTAGCACTTTACCGTTCGATCGTAGGGCTTGGGAGAATTTATCAGGCTGGTTTGTTGACCACGTCATTTTTATGCCGAGCGATTCAACTCCGGAAATGATTCCTAATTCCTGCATTTCCAAAAGAGTTGATAACGTAATTCCCTCTGATTTAAATAAATTGTCTTCGTTCCTCCACAACATATTTTCAAGGACGAAAGGTGAAATTTTCTCAATCTTTTTGGCTTCACTCTGCGAGAGATTTCTCAGAGAATCGAGACACCGAAAAGAATACGACCCCGGTGCTTTCAATTCTCCAGCCAGAAGATTGCCCCAGAGTTGCTGCATTTCTTCTGCTGAAACATCGCTGGCGTAATCCCGCCATCGGTAAAGCCAGTCATCGTTGATTTTCTCCTTGGGGGGGTCTTGTGAGTCGCCCCTGAGGCGTTGCTCTGCCTGGACAATAGCCTTGGCCACGTTCACTTGTCGCCGGACAGAGTCCTCTAACATTTGCCGCGCAGATGCTTTGGCAACGGCTGGCAGACTAATAGTTGGCTCGATAGGCTCCTTGTGGTCTGCCAGAGCTTGCTCCGCGATACTAAACTTCAAGCCAGGTAAAAAGTCTTCAATGCGTTTCCGTCCCGTGCGAATGTCTTCGGCGTCATTTTCTGTTTGCGCAATCGCAAGAGTCTCGGTACGTCGTACTTCGATATGAGCGCGGCCCTCACGCTTTATTTGCCACGGCGTCAATAGAGATCCTATTCCCTTCTCGACAAGGGTTCCCCACAATCGGATTATCAACTCTTCGCCGGGCCATGTCATGACGGATCTCCCCGTTCGCCTATAATTTGTTTCTTTGGCTTATTGTTCTATCAACCGCAGTATCAATCCTAGCTATTCACAAAAAAAGCCCTATCTCTCATTCCGAGAAACAAAGCTTTAGATAATCAGACCATAATCCCCCCAAGGTTACACCTGTTCACAAGCACACATAATAAGTTCAAGATCAATGTTCTAACCCACTAACTCCATTATGATGTCTTGTCAAGGAGTATTACACTGAGACTTTCAACCAGTAACCCCTAGTATTCCCTTTGATCAGGATCATTTGTTTGTAGGTGGAGACAATATCTGGCTCATGTCACATTTTCATGATCCACACTCACTCAATAGCAAATACAAGTCAACGCCATTACCATTCGGACCAGATCATTGAATGTGGTTTGAACTGTGCAGATTATTGATCGTGATTTTTCCCGGGTGACGTAATATTTGTAACTTCCTGAAGTATTTTTTTCATTTTTTGGCCTATCTATAAAACTTTTCAAGTCGTAATCAATGAATTGCATGTTGCCGATTGTTTATTATTACATTGACATACAAAGCCGCTTGTCCTACTCTCACACCGTCAAGAAGTAATGCGTTATCATTTTTAAAACACTTCTTTCATCTTCAGCATCAGAAACGGCAAACTGGAACAGGTAACATAATGCTTGTTAATCATTTTCTGGTGTTTTAACCAATCATTAAAAATAGGAGGCGACTATGTTTGCTTATCGAGTAATATTGGCTGCCTTTCTTACAATCGTTACGGGTTGTGCGAGCATGATGATGACTACCCCGCAGATAAGTCTCGATTCTAACGATAGAAAAATGGAGGTTAAAAGCGAAGTTTCGGCTGTCGGTGTACTTGACTATTCGCCCGATGGGAAATATCTGGTTTCGGGCGGACTCAGGCCGTCGCTAAGAGTATGGGATGTGGCCAATGCCAAAGGCGCGCGAATCATCCCCTTTCCCGTCGAATATGGAGTCAGTGATGTGGCCTATTCTCCAGATGGAAAGGTGATTGCAGCATCAGGTAGAAACAATATGCTGAGCGGCGATATAACAAAATTGTGGAATGCGGGTACCGGGCAGGAGATACGCACTATCGGCGGCGATTTTGGACTACAATTATCGTTTTCGCCAGATGGGAAACTTCTGTCAGGCACAGCCCAGTCTGGCAATATATTCAATATTATTTACACCACAAAATTAGCAGATACACAAACGGGCAAAGTGCTCAGGGTGTTTGATGGATACGATCTCGGCGCTATTTCGCCCGATGGCAGGTACATCGCTCTTGTCCCTTCGATGTTCAGTTCGGACAACGAGGGCCTCAGATTGTTAGATATTAAAACAGGCCGGGAAATCTGGCACAAGACTGATCTGAGGGCAGATGCAGTGGTGTTTCCGCCAAATAGTAAGTTCATTCTTGCCTCGCGTTCTGAATTCAAGGGTATCTTGGGTAATGAGGCAGTTATATCCATTGTGTCGCTGGACATTGCAACGGGAAACCAAACAAAGGAAATTGTCAGATTTACCGTCCCTGGCACCTTTCTTGCCCATAAGAAGGCATACCAAAAAATCAACAACCTTACAGTCTCTCCTGATGGCGCACTCGTACTAAGTGGGAACATGTTCGGAGAATACAAATTATGGGATATCGCAACCGGAGCATTGATCAGGCAATTAAAGCGACCCGACGAGAAAATCATCATGGGAATGAGTCCCGCTCACGCGGCTTTTTCCCCAAACGGAAAACTCGTAGCAATTGCATCCGCCGCTTCCTTGCGACTGTTCAACGTAGCAAGCGGTGACGAAGTTGCCGCAATGATCGCCTTTGATGATGGTGAATGGCTCGTAACCACACCGAGCGGTTACTACAACTCCTCCGAAAAAGGCGATGAGTATCTGAGTGTCAGTGTTAATGGGCAGCCCTTCAGCATTTCGCAACTCCGGGAATCATTTTTTCGTCCCAACCTTGTCCAGGTCGCGCTTTCCGGCGGGTCTTTGAGGGAGCTCAAAAACGTGGCAGATGTAAAACCGCCTCCCATTGTAGCAATTGTTGATACTCCTAAAAGCACAGATAAAAGCGATGCTGTTATAACCTTAAAGATTTCCGATGCAGGCGGGGGTATTGGCGATATCAGACTATATCTCAATGGCTCCGCAGTTATACTGGACAGTACAAGAGCCTTGAAAATTGTCGCATCCAACCAGAACGAAATCTATAAAACATATAACCTGAAACTTTCCAGCGGCATGAACACAATAAGAGGCATTGTCTTTAATGCCGATAATACCATGCAAAGCACAAACGCTATTCATGAAATATCGGCATCGTATAAATCAATCGGCAAGCCTTCTCTTTATGCTCTTGTAATTGGTATCAACGAATATAAGAATCCTAAACTCCAGCTTAATTTTGCCGTAGCAGATGCAACCCTCTTTGCCGACACCCTTAAAATGGGTGCGTCGCCTCTTTTTGACAAGGTCGAAATAAAAAGACTTTCTTCAAAAAAAGAGACAACAAGAGAGAATATAATGAAGGAACTTAAAGCCATGCAGACTTTAAATCCTGATGACCTGTTTGTCTTATATGTGGCGAGCCATGGAACAGTTGACGATGGAGAATATTTTCTCATTACTTCGAATGTAGGATCAACGAGGACAAAGAGACTCAAGACCGACGCTATTGGTCAGTCGATATTCAAGGAACTTATCGGTAATATCCCTGCCACAAAAAAGCTGATCATCATCGACACATGCAATGCGGGGGCTTTGGGTGATGCAATTCAGGTTGCGATCCTGACAAGAGGCATGAGCGAGGATACGGCGATGAAGATCCTGAGCCGGGCGGTGGGCTCGACCATCCTTTCGGCATCTACTTCTATACAGGAAGCACTGGAGGGCTATCAGGGTCATGGATTGTTTACTTACGTGCTGGCAGAAGGATTGAAAGGAAAAGCGGACAAGGGAAATACAGGTTATGTGAAGACAACAGAGCTTGCGGATTATGTGGACTATGAAGTGCCTGCCCTGGCGGAGAAGATATTCAAGAAAGCCCAATATCCCATGATATCAATAAGCGGGCAGGCCTTCCCGATAGGAAAAGTGAGGTAAAATTAATATTAGCAATTAATTGTTCCACGACAGAATGTTGAGCAGGCTTGCCGCGTGGACAACAGGATTTCATTTCGTAATCATCAACATCCGGGCTTTTCAAAGTTATTTAGTAGTAGGTGAAGACAATAACCGGCTCATGTCATATTTTCATGAATCGACTCACTCAGTTCAAATACCTATACGTAACAAAGTGATGGTTGACAGTTTATAGGATACTTGTCATCATCTGTCTGTTTTTCTTATTGAATTAAGAAAAGGAGGACGTGATGATGAACAGCGATATCAATTTACACGAGGCAGTCATATCTTCAGATAAATTCACGATTCCCCCGCCAAAACCTTTTGATTATTACCAGACCCGTCTCCGTTTTGGCTCACATTCTGAGGGAAGTATAGAAGCGCTTCAAAAGATATTGAGGAAGCTATCGAGGATGGATCTACCGGGCAAGGAGCATGCTGAGGGTTATCTTCGCTATATGGTTCGCAGTAACCGCAGGCCGCGAACAATGTATAGCCGTTGGGGGACCATACATATTTTTCTTGGTCTGCTAAAAGCCAATGGCAAGAACAGCCTTGAAGAAGTGACGAGGAAAGATGTGGAGGCATTTATCGAGCATGAGCAGGACCGGGGTATCAAGATTACGACGATCAGGATGAGACTAACGGGCGTTCAGTCCTTTCTTCGGCATATGGTGGAAGAGGGGATTGTTTCCCAGGATGTTTTTGGCAAGAGGATACGGTTGCAGTTGCCGGAGCGATTGCCGCGGGCCATGGATCCCGACGATTTGCAGAAACTGCTTTCTACCATTGACAATACCCGTGACCGGGCCATGATTCTGGTGCTGTTAAGAACGGGGATGAGGATCGGGGAGTTGCTCAATACGAAGGTTATCGACGTCCACATGAAAGAGCGAAGGATAGAGATCTATGAGGCTGCGAAGAACCGTCTGGGACGGGTGGTTTATCTCAGTGAGGATGCGAT
>Ga0222696_1000796_pt1 | contig 11861 bp, 10 predicted proteins | sample AntAcemetage1400_FD_179817 | JGI IMG/M metagenome (GOLD analysis project Ga0222696, IMG submission 179817) | Saline water microbial communities from Ace Lake, Antarctica - #1400 | ecosystem: Environmental > Aquatic > Non-marine Saline and Alkaline > Saline | place: Antarctica: Ace Lake... | reverse complement strand
TCGTAAAAAGTCTCCAAGGCCGTCACTCCCGCGAACGCGGGAGTCCATAAATGGTTAATTTTCCTGGATTCCCGCGTTCGCGGGAATGACAAAAACGGGTCATTTCCAACTTTTTACGAGTTTGTCAAGCTTGAGTTAATGGAAAAACGCTCGCAGATTGCCTCCCTTGTTGCTGAATTGGATGGTAAGGTGATTGGTTTTATTATCGGCGGCGCAAGCAGGTGGGAATATGGCGTTCCGGAAAATATTGGATGGATTGATACCATTGGCGTAGACCCTGACTACCAAAGAAAGGGCATCGCAAAGATCCTGTTCACGGAAATGACTAATAACCTGAAGAAAGTGGGTGTAGATACCATGTATACATTTGTAACGCGGCGGGACTGGAAGCTCTTGAAATTTTTTAACAGTATAGGTTTCCAGAAGGGTGATATGATAAATCTTGAGTTAGATATTTAGTTTTGATATAGCCGCCCCGGTTAAATAAATGCAAAAGAGATTTAACGGGGTAAACAAAAAGGCACAAGATACACAAAAAGTCAAATCATTCCGCCTGGAAGAGTATTAATCTTTGCCTATTCCTCTGACTCGGGTTCGGAAGAGGGTGGGGGAGAATATAGCGCTTTGGTTAAAACGAAAGCTGCTTGTAGTGCCGATGTAGGGCAAAGCGGAAAGCATTCTTTGCAGTCCCAGCACTCCTTAGCGGCTATTTCCGGGATGAAACTGATCTCTTTCCTTGTTCCTCTGTCAACGAATCCAACAGCGTTCTTCTTTTTGACCTCAGCACAATATCTGACACATAGACCACAATGAATGCAAAATGAGGCCTCTTTTTCAAAACGGTCTCTGTCTGCGCCATACTCTTGAGCCAGATTCTGCAATTCCACGGAATCCGGCGCATGAGCCATCAATAGCTCTATAATCATTTTGCGAATTCTGTCTATCTTATCAGATCTGGTTGTTACTACCAGATTTTCTTCTGCGAGATAAACGCAGGAAACAACGAGCTTTTTCCAACCGCGCTCTTCTACCTCTACAATGCAAAGTCGGCAACCCCCGTAAGGTTCTAATTTCTCGTGGTAACAGAGTGTGGGTATAGATATCCCCGCACTTCGGGCGGCCTCCAGGATGGTCATCCCTTCTCTTGCTTTGACTTCTTTTCCATCAATCTGTAAAAGGATTTCACTCATTTTTTCTTTCTCTTTCTGATTATTCTTTCTTCTTCAGGGATAGGAGACGGAACAGGCTCGCCGGAAATCTTTGTCACCGCACCAAAACGAGGGGGGCAAACTTCGAAGCAGGTTCCGCACTTTGTACATTTCTCCTGGTCCACTATATGGATCTTGTTCTTACCACCATCGATGGCCTCGGCAGGGCACTTTCTAAGGCAAATCATACATGCCTTGCACTTAGCAGGATCTATATAGAACGAGATCAGCTCTTTGCAGGAGAGCGCCGGGCACCTCTTCTCATTGATATGTGCCTCATACTCATCTCTGAAGTAGCGTAACGTACTTAGAAACGGGTTTGGGGCACTCTTACCCAAAGCACAAAGGGCAGCTTCTTTGGCTGTTTCGGCTAACTCCTCTAAAAGCTCGATGTCGCCCTCTCTTCCCTTTCCTTTGGTGATATTGGTAAGAATCTTATGCATCTGTCTCAGGCCTTCACGGCATGGGACACATTTACCGCACGATTCATCCGTGAGGAAGTCAATAAAGTACCTGGCGACATCAACCATACAGGTATCTTCATCCATTACAATCATCCCACCAGACCCCATCATTGAACCGGCCTTGGTGAGCTCATCAAAACCAACTTCCAGATCCAACAGTTCCTCAGGGATACATCCTCCGGACGGCCCCCCGGTCTGGACTGCTTTGAATTTTCTGCCGTTAGGGATCCCACCGCCTATCTTGAAGATAATATCCTTCAGGGGCGTGCCCATGGGGACTTCCACAAGGCCGGTATTGGTTATCTTACCGACCAGGGAGAAAATCTTCGTGCCCTTGCTTCCTTCAGTTCCAAATTGAGCAAACCAGTCAGCGCCTTTATTGATTATAAGCGGCACATTCGCCCAAGTCTCAACATTATTCAACACGCTGGGTTTATCCCAAAGGCCCTTGATGTTGGAGCGGATATACTTCGGTCGGGGTTCTCCTACCCTGCCTTCCAATGCCGTCATCAGAGCAGTCGATTCACCACAGACGAAAGCGCCGGCCCCCTGGTGCACAATGACTTTGAAATCAAAGCCTGAGCCAAGGATGTTTTTCCCAAGAAAACCATACTCCTCAGCCGTCTTGATAGCAATGTTCACATTCTCTACTGCGAGGGGGTATTCCTGTCGAACGTAAATATAGCCCTCGTGAGAGCCGATGGCATAGGCTCCGATGGTCAACCCCTCAAGGATTGAGTGAGGATTCCCCTCGAGAAGGCTCCTATCCATATAAGCGCCGGGGTCCCCCTCGTCTGCATTGACTATCACATATTTTATTTCGTCAGGGGCATTGCGGGTCCCTTCCCACTTTCTCCCTGCGGGAAAGCCGCCACCTCCCCTCCCTCGAAGGTTGGATTTCTTGACTTCCTCCAATACGTCTTCGGAGGTCATCCCGGAAAGAGCTTTGGCTAACGCGGAATAACCGTCAATTGCGAGATAGTCATCGATGCTCTTAGGATCAATATTACCGTTGGAGCCAAAAACAAGCCGCTTCTGGTGCTTGTAGAAGGGGATTTCAGATTCATGAATTATCTTTTCATTGGTGTCGGGGTCGGTATAGAGTAAACGCTCTACGACCTTTTTTTCCTTTATCGTCTCGGAGATAATCTCAGGAACATCCTCGGGCTTTATCTGGAAATAAGATATTTCCTCAGGGCGATTAATGATGATAGGACCCCTCTCACAAAAACCATGGCAACCAGTCCTCCTGATGTCCACCTCATCACTTAATCCTTGTTTTTGTAGCTCCTCTTCAATACGCGCAGCAACTTCTCCACTACCAGTAGCATTGCAAGCAGATCCGGAACAGAGTGTAATACAAGGTTTATTCGGGTCTCTTTTCGACAAGATGCCCTTCCTGAATTCTTCCAATTCAGCGGGCGAATTTATCCGCGACATAATTTTATCCTACTCATAGTTTTTTAACACGTCTGCTGTCTCGGCCGGCGCCATCTTACCGTGGGTCTTCCCATCGATTTCCATCACCGGTCCTAAAGCACAGCAGCCGAGGCAGTTAACAGTTTCCAGACTGAACTTCAACTCCAAATCCGTTTCGCCAGGTTTAATTCCAATCAGGTCTTGCACCGTATCGAGGACGCGCGTCGCACCACGAACATGACAGGCAGTACCCACACAAATGTGAACTTCATGACGTCCTTTAGGAACGAGACTAAAGGCTTTATAAAAGGTAGCTATATGCAATATCCGGGTTAAAGGAACTTGTAATTTTTCACTGACCCTCTCCAATCCCTTTTTAGGAAGCCAACGATTTTCGCTCTGAATCTCTAATAATACTTGAATTAGTGAACTGGCTTCGCCCTGATGTTTATCAATAATCTGATCGATTCTATCGTTATCCATAGTCGCTTTCCTAATCTTCTTCTTTCCCTTAATCCACTGCCTGCTCTTTCACCTTAGGCGAGAGCATAGCACTTCCGGGTTTCATCGTACCTGACGAGTCCTTGTCTCGATGAACTTTTCATGTGTCTTGATATTTCAGACGGGTTTAGTCTTAAAATCTCGGAGAGTTCTCCGGTTGAAAGGGGTCTTTCCCGCAGGTGTAACATGATTTGGCTTATTGACAATTTATCACCAATTAATTCTTCAAATAACCTGTTTACCTTGTCACTAATGAAAAATTTATTATACTCTTCTTCCGACTTAACAGGTACTCTCAGCTTCTCCCTTTCCACCAGCTTAATGTAGGGAACTAATTTGCTGGCTGCTTCAAGTTTGAACTTCAATTCATTTTCGTCTATTCCTTCACTCTTGCCAAGTGGTCCTAACTCCTTCACCTTCTTGATAAAATCATTAGAAGCTTCAGCCAAAAGGCCTCCATCAGCGGCAGACATAAATTCAATCCTTAGCCTTTCCGGGTTCAGGCCTATGTGTTTCATTATTTTCCTACATAAATGCGTATTACTTAAGGCATCGTAATTTCCATGAGTAACATAATTACATTCATTCAGCCGGCAAGCACCAATAAACACGCCGTCTTGTCTATTTAAAAAGGCTCTGAGTATAAATTCAAGGTCGATTCTACCGGAACACATGACCCGAATAAGCCTCATTTCCGTTGTATATTGCAGTCTGGAAACTCCAGCCAGGTCAGCAGCGCCGTATGCTCACCAATGGCATACAAAACCTAATACTCTTGGTTTAAATTCAAGACCTGTACTCATTTGTTCTCATCTCCTTATACTGGTTTCTGGATACTGGATGCTGGATACTGGTTTCTGGATACTGGATACTGGAAGGCGCTTCTTTTTTTATCCAGTATCCAGTATCAAGCATCCAGTTACACATCTCCAACCGCCGCATCCATTTGTTGTATGATCTCTTCCTCTGGAACTGCTGCGTCAATTTGGTTCAAAAGTTCTTCATCGGTAAAGTGCTTTAGAAAAATAGCATTTGTCGGGCACTTTGCGTTACAGAGACCATCTCCTTTACAGAGAACAGGATTAACCCATGCCTTTTTGCCCTGTGGTGTCTCACGAAACTCTATAGCGCCATAAGTGCAGGCTGAGATACATGCCCCACACGATACGCAATCGTTCTCTTTTACCTCGCAAACAGAACCTGAGGCGGTGACGGTATCGTGTGAGAGAAGCGTTAAGACCCGGCCGGCAGCGCCATAAGCCTGGTTAATGGTTTCCTGTATATGCTTAGGATAGTGAGCTGTCCCACACAGGAAAACGCCATCTGCAGCAAACTCAACAGGTTTTAGTTTGACATGGGCTTCTTTAAAAAAATCATCCGGGCTCAAAGTTACCTTGAATAATCCGGCTACTTCGTTGGTTCCTGCAGAGGGAATAACAGCGGCAGCCAAAGAGAGCACGTCGGCATCTATAGCAAGCTTCTGACCTAAGACGGGATCGGTCGCGGTAACCCTTATAACGGGCCTACCTTCTACTGTAGTCGCTTCCACCTGGGGCCCCGCATCCGGCTCATAACGGATGAACTTTACATCCTTTTCTGAGGCTTCCCGGTAATAATCCTCCATAAGCCCATACGTTCTCATATCCCGAAAGAGAATGTAAATATCCATTTCGCGGTTAGTCTCTCTCAGTTTCAAGGCGTTCTTTACAGCATGGCTGCAACATACCCTGCTGCAGTAATTTCTGTCCTCATTTCTGCAGCCTACACACTGGATCATCACCAGACTCTGAGCGTTAATCACCCATTCGTCTCTTTTGGCGATGTGCTCCTCCAACTCAAGGTGGGTCATTACCCTGTCATCTTCGCCATAAAGGTATTCGGTAGGTTTATATTCATCAGCGCCTATAGCAATGACGGATGCACCATGTTTTATCTTTTTGACGCTGCCTTCAGTTTCCACCGTGGTGACGAAATTCCCCACGTAACCGGAAACATCTGTGATTGTGGCTTCATGGGATACATGTATCAAGGGGTTCTCATAAACCGCGCGTATCACATCATTCAAATATGCTTGAACATCCATTCCTTCCAGGGTAGTGCTAATTCTTCGAGCAACCCCTCCTAAGTCTTTATCCTTTTCCACCAGGTGGACCTCATGTCCCTGGTTGGCTATGGAGAGCGCACAGGTCATGCCGGCTATACCGCCACCAACCACTAAGGCCCTATTATTTACCGGCAGATCAAATTCCTGTAATGGCTCCAAATAGCGAGCTCGCGCTACCGACATCCGGGTAATATCCTTTGCCTTTTCAGTGGCCTCTTCCTTTTGCTTAGAATGGACCCAGGAGCAATGTTCTCTAATATTCGCCATTTCACAGTAATATTGATTAAGTCCCGCCTCCCGAATGGTGTCCCGGAATAAGGGTTCAAGGGTCCTGGGGGAGCAGGCAGCGATAACCACTCGATTGAGCCCTTTTTCCTCTGCCATGTCTGTTATTTCCTGGGCAGAATTGGTGGCACATGAAAATAGCTGTTCCTGTGCGTAGACAACATTGGGTAAGGTCAAGGCATATTCAACTGTGGAAGGAACATCTACCACTCTTCCGATATTAGCCCCACAATGACACACAAAGACTCCTATCCTTGGCTCCTCTTTGGAGACATCCTTCTCCGGCGGATATATCCTTTCTTTGGCCAGATTCCCTCTCCTGTAATCAAGGAGTTCACCACACTGGGAGCTGGCCGCGCTGGCGGTAAAAACCGACTCGGGAATATCTGTAGGGCCCTGGAAGGCTCCGCTGACAAAGATTCCAGGCCTGGTGGTCTCCATAGGGTTAGATTGTGTTGCCTCGCAGAATCCGTGTGAATTGAGTTCGATTCCAAACGTATCTGCCAGTTCCTTATTATTGGCAGGAGGGTTCAATCCAACGGACAATACCACCATATCGAATTCTATCTCTTTTACGCCTTCGTCGGTGGTCGCATATCTTAAAAAAACATTCTTGCTTTCCGGATCCTCTCTTGAAATTGACGCGTAGCTTCTAATGAATTCAACCCCGGGTAGCTGTTCTGCTCTCTGGTAGTATCGTTCAAAGTCCTTACCAAAAGAACGAATATCATTATGGAATATGGTGCATTCCGCATCTGGATCATGATCCTTTGTCAAAATTACCTGTTTCTGGGTATAGGTGCAGCATACGCCTGAACAATAGCTGTTATCACCCGGTGTAACCCGTCTGGAACCGACACATTGAATCCAGGCTATTTTCTTGGGATGCTTATTGTCGGAAGCACGCAGCACCTGACCTTCGTACGGCCCGGTGGAGGACAACAGACGTTCATAGTCCATACTGGTGATTACGTTCTGCATCTTTCCGTAGCCATATTCATCTTTCACCTTAGGATCAAATGGCTCTATACCGGAAGACAGAATGATCGCCCCTACACTTATTTCTACCTTCTCCGTCGTTTGATTGAAATCTATGGCTTCATTCTGACAGACGCTTTCGCAAATACGACATTTTTTCTCTTTCAGATAAATACAGCTTTCATCAATATATGAGATAAGGGGAATTGCTTGAGAGAAGTATATATGGACAGCTTTATTCGCCGATATTTCCTGATTAAATTGATCCGGGTATTCGACCGGGCAGTATTCTGCACAGGTCATACAGCCCGTGCATTTTTCCTCTATAATGTATCTGGGTTTCTTGGTCAGGGTGACCTTAAAATCTCCCGCTTTCCCTTCTACACTGTCAACTTCAGTATAGGTCAGAACCTCTATATTTGGATGCCGGCCGACCTCGACCAGTTTCGGTGAGAGAATTCACATGGAGCAGTCATTGGTGGGAAAGGTCTTGTCAAGCTGGGCCATATGGCCCCCAATGCTCGGCGTTTTCTCAATCAGGTAAACTTTAAATCCAGCAGTGGCAAGATCAAGAGAGGCTTGAATACCGCTGACTCCTCCACCGAGAACCATAACATCGCCAAAATCAGTGTCCGCGAAATTTTTACAAAGCTGTTCAATTTGTTCTTTTTCCACTTCTCTATTTCCTTATCAGAGTTCTAATATTCACTAAATAACTTCCTGTATTATCTCCGTAATGTCCTTAATCTCTATCTTTTCGTCGAAACCCATGGTTATCCTGCTATCTTCAAGCATGGTAATGCAATATGGGCAGCAAGTAACCAGCAACTCAGCCCCAACCCCGATCGCCTGTTCTAATCTGAGGTCGCCGAATCTTTCACCCTTTTGAGTTTCCATCCAAACCCTGCCGCCCCCCCCTCCGCAACAGAGACTATCTACGCGCGACTCAGGCATCTCATTCAACTCTAAACCAGGTATTTTTTTTAAGACTTCCCGGGGTTCGTCATATATGCCGTTATGTCGACCGAGGTAACAGGGGTCATGATACGTTACTTTTTTCTTATATTTTTTGGTGAAATCAAGCCTTCCCTCATTCATAAGCTCGAATAAATACTGGGAGATATGAATCACCTCAAAGTTTACCATAAATTCAGGATACTCGTTTTTGAAGGTGTGATAGCAATGAGGGGAAGAAACAAGGATCTTCTTCACTCCATTATCGATAAACGTTTTGATATTTTCCTTGGCTAAGCGCTTGAATAATTCCTCGTCACCCGTCTTGCGGACGCTCTCTCCACAGCAATTCTCCTTGGCGCCCAGTATCCCGAAATCTACCTCTGCTGAGTTGAGAATTTTTGCTGTGGCAGTGGCGACCTTTTTCAATCTCGGGTCATAGCTCGGGTAGCAGCCGGGGAAATATAAGATTTCCATGCCCTCGGTGAACGTTTTTACGGAAAGGCCTTTTGCCCAATCTGCCCTCTTTTTTCGTTCTTCACCAAGGGGGTTGCCTTCGCCAATGAGGCTTCCGATCGCGGTGCGGACAGGTTTGACAGAAGCCGGAAAGACCCCGTATTCCGTGGCAACCCTGCGTAAGGCTATCCCGGATTCTATCTGTTGTACGTCCCTGGGGCACTGCTGAGGGCATCTTCCGCACGTCGTACAAAGCCACATCTCTTCACTTTCTATCTCTGTAAAACCGAACGTCGCCTGTCGGACAAGCTTGCGCATACTGAAGTTTCTAACCCTATTCCACGGACAAACCGTATCGCATAATCCGCACTGAAAGCATCTTTTAAAGGCTTCACCACCGCTCTCTTTTATGACATCGATGATCTCTTTGTAGTCGGCTACATTCTCCACTGTCTTTCTTAAACCCCTTGTTTCGCCTTAATGTCTTAGTCCTTCTTTGACATGGACATTCGGGCAACGGTATCAATCATCTTTTCCAATCCAAATTTATTTGCCAATGCTTCCAATCCGATCTCCATTTCCTCCTGCTCCACTTCTTCTTCGACTTCCTCTTCCCTTTCTTCGTAAGTCAGGGCATCAGCCAAGCACCACTGAACACACAAGGGCTCTTCTAAATCAGGATCGGATTCACACATATCACATTTCAGAGGCAGACCGGAATCGGGTTCTTTGAAAAGATCTCTGGATGGGCAGGAAGCCCTGCAGAAGGCGCATTCGTCGTATTCCTTTCCGTCAATCGTGTATTTGTCTCTACCCATACATTCGGATGCAGTATACTCACCCGCGTATACAGGGACATATACGTCTTTTAGTGGATCACGAATCACCCGGATACGAGACCTCGCCGGATTATTGCTGCTATATTTTGGCGCAGCGTGAAAAGCGGAGCAGATTACCTCACATGCCCGGCAACCATTGCATTTATCAACATCAATTTTTATTGTTTTAATTATTTTCTTTTCTTTATCACCCACGGCTACACCTCCTTCTCTTTTTCCGCCGAGGTCTCTTTGGAAGGTGTATCACCATTATCTGAATAGACCCCCCTCTTTTCGAAGTCTTCGAACACGTAATCCAAACCTAATTCTTGTAAAGACTCTCTCGTAGGAATACCCTGATTATTCCACCCCTTAAATTTGTAATACGTATCTAAGAGCTCCTGTTCAAGCTCGGGAAATCTTTTCTTCCAATGGTTTTCAGGCGGCTTATCATCTTTTCTTCTCATACCTCTTCTTATATTGATGGCTCTCACTAAAGTCCGGTATCTTTTGGCCCCTTGCGTCAGTTTTTCTTCATCCATATCGATTCCGGCCCCTGACGAGATAAATTTCGGGTAATTGTGTATATGATACGGAGGTTTCAGGGGGAATGACGACAACCCGGCGCACATGCCGAGGGCGTCATCGATGTAGTGCATCCTCTCTTGCCAGTCAACAATTTCACAGCACATTTGAACAGTTGGGTAATATGGGATTGAGTTTTCTCCACGTAGTTCCCAGTCCAAAAAATATTGCTTAAACTTTTCATCAGGAACCTGGATCCAGTCCTTTACAAACTCTTCCCTCTCCTCTCTCGTAGGAAAAGGTGCCTGGGGGAAATTCCCCTCAATTTGGGTAATGTTTATCTTCTCACCGGTGGCATACATAAGGAAATACATGGGATTCAGCATTGATAGTTTGAGAGGCAGCTGTTCATGTTTCTTAATATTATTATGGGCATAGTTTTCGGCGCCGTTTCCAATCTCTTGGGCCGCCCAATACGTACCATTGGCTAAAACATCTCCTATCCCTTCCCGCCGAACAATTCTGTCAAGTAACCAGTAAAATCTCCCCTCGTTATCAGACGGCATTCCAGGAAAATCATCATCAATTAATATGCCGTTTTCGTAAAGCTCAAGGGCGAAGGCCATAACTTGCGGGGTTGAGTATCCGTCCACTCCATATTCCGTAGCGCGTTGTGCGATTTTTAAACCAAAATCCAGGTCTGAATAGGCCGCCAGCGTATAAGTAAGTTTCGAAAAGCATTTCATCATGTATGTTGGAAGTCCCGGCAAGGAAAGTGTTGCCCCGCATTTCATCGGACAGTTATAGCAGCTTATTAACCGCGTCCGCGCACTTTCCAGAGTCTCCATCCATTCTTTCGCGATTTCCTCGGTCCAAAAGCCCTTTCTGCGGGTGCGGGAATTTCCCCACATGAAATTCTCGGTGTGCCACTTCTCATCATGGACTGCCATTTCTTGCGGTGATCCAAGCCCCGTTAAAATGGCCATGACCCCCGGAACCGGATTTTCATTTCGGAATTTTATGTATGCCAACACTTCATTGCAAAGCTCCATGTATTCAGCCGGTTGGGCAACATTGATGTCCTTTGTCCCGCGAACAACGATCGCCTTTACATTTTTGTCTCCCATAACGGCGCCAATTCCTAATCGGCTGGCACTGGACCTGCCCTGCTCGATGGAGGCAAAATAGACCCTGTTTTCACCAGCCAGGCCGATAGCCGCCACCTGGGCTTTCGGCTCCTCCAACTCCTCTCGAATAAGTTCTGCAGTTTCAGTAGCGCCCTTACCCTGCAAATGAGAGGCGTCACGTATTTCTACTTTGTCATTGTTTATCCACAAATAAACCAGATTAGGGGACTTGCCGCGAAAGATAACTTTGTCATAACCGGCATACTTTAATTCCGGCGCCCAAAATCCCCCCATCATTGAAAATGCCATTAACCGAGTCTGAGGAGAAATGGTAGAAACAATGGTACGATTACAACCGGTAGCAGGTGTACCGCATAAAAGACCGGCGCTGAATATGAGCAGATTATCCGGAGAAAAGGGTTCAACTTCAGGGGGAACCCTATCCCATAATATCTTGGCGTTCGTCCCCAGACCCCCCAGATAAAGCTCGGTGTCTCTTGGGTCAGTTGCTACCCTCTCAATGTTTCCTCGGGTTAGATCAACTTCTAAATTAAACCCTGTCTCTGCGTACCTCATTTTTTCCCCTTCTATATTACCTGAATCCGTGACATACTTTTTGAATAATCATGGGTTGCAGGTACTTAACTCAAATTGCCAGAGACCAGACCTCGAGACGACAGCGGCAGTCAAGAATCCAGCTCTTTTCTAAGATTAATAAAATTACTCCGGTCAAAGCCCAATGTCTTGAAAAAGGACAAGAGGTCAACAGAATCCCAACGAACAGAGGTATATATATCGTTGATCCCCTTTTTGCGATAGACCTCCAATATCTCTTCCGCCAACCGCTTACCGATCCCCCGGCCCATAAACTTCGGCGCCACACCGAGGGTTGCAATCCAGGCACCCTTTTCAAGACCAAATCCCCCGAATACGATGTAACTGATCATATAACCTACGACTTTGCCACCAATCTCAGCTACAAAGCTGACGTCTTCGTCTTTCCGGACTTGCTCTTCAATAAT
>Ga0222696_1000791_pt1 | contig 11900 bp, 8 predicted proteins | sample AntAcemetage1400_FD_179817 | JGI IMG/M metagenome (GOLD analysis project Ga0222696, IMG submission 179817) | Saline water microbial communities from Ace Lake, Antarctica - #1400 | ecosystem: Environmental > Aquatic > Non-marine Saline and Alkaline > Saline | place: Antarctica: Ace Lake... | reverse complement strand
GAGAAGAAAAATTGTCGGGATTGAAAAAAACCCTATGACAATATTGAAGGAAAGATATGCCAAGGGAGAAATATCTAAAGAACAATATGATGAAATGAAAAGTGATTTGATAGATTAACGGCTAACCAGACGCTCAAGCAGACCGGAAGGGCTAATGCTACTGTCGAACGTTTTCGTTTAACCGGAGTTTTCCGGGGTAGCATGGTTTTTTGGTCGGCCCCTTCCGGCCGCTTAGCTCTACGTTAACTGCCTAATGGAGAAACGACATGCAGGACAATGAGGATGATAAGCGCCAGAAAAGCGTGGCTTACTACAGCAGTCTCGTGAACGCATGGATCCAAACAAGAATGGAGGTGGATAAAAATCTGATTGGCATTTCCTCGATCGGAATCGGATTTATCATCACTCTCTTGACAAATACATGTGTGAGTTGTGCTGCCGAGTTGGTCGTGTATCTAGGCGCACTTTTTTCGTTTTTCTTAACGATAATTCTTTGTATTTTAATATTGCAAAGAAATTCATCCTATATTCAGAGAATCATTAACGATCCGACAGCAAAAGACGAATTACTTGATATCCTTGATTGGGCTGCCAAACTTCTGTTTATATTGGGGATAATCTTTACTTTGGTTATTGGGGTTTCAACCGGCATTAATCAACTTAACCGTTATAACAACACAAAAGGAGGCCAAGAAATGGCAAAAGAAAATTCTAAAAAATACGTTACTAAGAGCATAAAAGATTTGGCAACTGTAAAGAGCTTAAGTGGATTAGGAGCTTTAAACCCAGACCATAAGACTGACAACACTGGTTCCAAACAATCTTCAGAAAACCAATCCTCTGACAAGAAGAAGTAATACGGCAGTTAACCAGTCGCTCAAGCAGACCGTGAGCGCTCCGGATAATTTCAAACGTTCTTCAGTAAACCAACGTTACCCTGGGCAAGAACCGCGCCAGCATAGCTGTCACGCTTCTTGCGGACCCCGGCCCACGTCGGCACCTGGTCCCGCGGTTTCAGTCCGGGCGCCCCTACCTCACCCCCTACAGGCCCGGACTGAAACCGCCCCCCGGCCCTTCCCCGGTTCAATCAGATTCCCCCTACCTCACCCCCCGCACTTGACAGAAACCGCCTCCCCCTGTGGAGTCCCGCCGGTCGAAGAGCCCCGACCTCCATAAACAGATAGCGGCCGGGCCTCCTCGACCGGCTACGCTCTCCGGATAATTTCAACGTTCTTCAGTGAACCAACGTTACCCTGAGCAAGAAGCGCGCCAGCAAAGCTGTCACGCTTCTTGCGGACCCGGCCAGCGCCGGCAACCTGGTCCCGCGGTTTCAGTCCGGGTCCCCCTACCCCACCCCCTACAACCCGGACTGAAACCGCTCCCCGGCAACAGGCAGCACCACCCTCATCTCTCAACCTCGCACCTTCCTTGCACGGGCACCGGCCTGTCACGCTTCTTGCTGATGGCCTTGCTCCTTCGGAGCATCCTTCTGGTGATTAAAACCGCGATGCGGTTTTAATCACCTCCAGGAACGGCCGCAAGAACCGTGACAGGCCTCGTCTTCCTTGAAGATCGATGCTCTCTTCTCGAATCAACATTTTCCCTCATCCAGGACAACAACCAAATCGAGGATGCTCAGTGCCGCGTACCGCGGCACCTCCGCTCCACTTTATCAATTCCCTTTGCGCACCACGCCCGGTTTCAGTCCGGGCGCCCCTACCACACCCCCCACAGGCCCGGACTGAAACCGCCTCCCCCGCCCTTCTTCGTGAAGCCCCGCCGGTCGAAGGAGCTCTGCCTCCATAAACAGATAGCGGCAGAGATCCTTCGACCGGCTACGCTCTCCGGATAATTTCAAACGTCCTTCGGTAGACCAACGTCTCCCTGGCAAGAAGCGCGCCAGCAAAGCTGTCACGCTTCTTGCGGACCCGGCACCACGCCACCAGCTACCTGGTCCCGCGGTTTCAGTCCGGGTCCCCCTACCTCACCCCCTACAACCCGGACTGAAACCGCTCCCCGGCAACCGGCACCACCGCCCTCGCCTCTCCACCTCGCACCTTCCCCACGCGGGCACCGGCCTGTCATGCTTCTTGCTGATGGCCTTGCCCCTTCGGGGCATCCCTCCGGTGATTGAAACCGCGATGCGGTTTCAATCACCTTCGGGAGCGGCCGCAAGAACCACGCCAGGCCTCATCTTATCCAGTGATCGATGCGCTTTCCCCGAGTCATCGTCTAGCCCCGGCCCGGTTTCAGTCCGGGCGACCCTACCTCACCCCCTGCAGGCCCGGACTGAAACCTCCTCCCTCGCCCTCCTTCGTGAAGCCCCGCCGGTCGAAGAGCCCCGGCCTCCATAAACAGATAGCGGCCAGGCCTCCTCGACCGGCTACGCTCTCCGGTTAATTTCAAACGTCCTTCAGTAGACCAACGTTACCTGAGCAAGAAGCGCGCCAGCAAAGCTGTCACGCTTCTTGCGGCCTCGGCCAACGCCGGCAACCTGGTCCCGCGGTTTCAGTCCGGGTCCCCCTACCTCACCCCCTACAACCCGGACTGAAACCGCTCCCCGGCAACCGGCACCACCGCCCGCACCTCTCAACCTCGCATCTTCCTCGCACGAGCACCGGCCTGTCACGCTTCTTGCTAATGGCCTTGCCCCTTCGGGGCATCCTTCCGGCGATTAAAACCGCGATGCGGTTTTAATCGCCTCCAGGAGCGGCCGCAAGAACCGCGCCAGGCCTCGTCTTACCTGAAGATCGATGCTCTCTCCCCGAGTCAATATTCACCTCATCCGACAGCTCAAAAAAGCGGCCATCAGACTGCGAAAAACATGCAGACTGATGGCCGCTCCGCTGTCTTACCCGGCTGGCTCACGAGATTCAAGGGGATTCGGCGCCGCGTTCCGCGCCACCGAATCCCCTCGAAACTCGCTCGCTTTCCAGAGTCCACAAGCCCTGAGCTTGCCCCCTCCCCTCGCGAACGCAATAAAGGGCAGATGCCCTTTATTGCTTGACACCCACAAATCCGGATCCGGAGCGATCTCCGGCAAGATCCGTGCTCAAACTCCTCCAACGCCAAGAGCCAGAAGCGCAAATCTGTAAACTTTCCGGAGGGTTTGTGAGAACCAGACAGCCTCCCATTTAAACCTCCCCCCACTCCCCCTGGGCGCCGGCAGACGCGGTCGGCTCCACCTCCCCCGACTGCCGACCGCCTCCCCCCCCTCTCTCCCAAGCCACAGACAATTTCGATTCCAGATCCCATCACCGAAGGCCATGCGGAATAACCCGGCGCCGGGATAATTCCCGCCCCTATAAAACCGGGGCGGGAAATATCCCAAAACCGGCGCCTTAAAAACCGTTATTCCGCATCGCCTTCTCCCCACTCCAAGAACTCAAAAAGCCGGCGGCGGACCCCTTTAATCTCTGGTCGTCAAAGTTTCCGGGTTGCGTTTGATCCTTACTCTTCTTAAAGAAAGTCCGGGGATTCCGCAGCCTGCCCCCACAAAAACGCGGGAAACGCCTGTTAACAAGCTCTTATCGGGCAGAAAAGCCCGATAAGCAGTATGTTCAACAGGACCTTTCCCGCCCCCCTACCTGCCATTGCCTTTGTTCCCTCCCATCCGGTCGGGAGGCCCCCGCAGCAGGCCCTAACGTCGGGCCTTCTTCCTGCGGGGGCTTGGTCGCCCTTCGGGCGGCTTTGTTTGTTGATCCTCCGGAGCCACGCCCCCTACACAGAGGGGCCCGGAAAATCCGAGCAAAATAAAAAATGTTCCGGAGGCCTTGACAAGTACTATAATTATAGTATAATAGTAGAATGAAAACAGCGACTGCCCTTATTTTATTACCAATAGAGTATAATCCTGATGAGAAGAACCAGAGGCGGCAAGTGTCGATAAAGGCTTTTCAAGACACCGCTATAGAAATTACAAGAATATTTGAAAAGTATGACCTGGGCTGCACCATAGATCCATATCCAAAACACGGCGTCTGGGTAAAGTTGGGAATCTTGTACGAAGATGTAAATACAATCCTGGAGATAAATAACTTTCCCATAACTGAAAAAAAGCAGCTTATTAAATACTGTGAAGAAAAACTATTAAAGCGATTTGAACAAGAAGCTATTTTAATCAAATTCATACCAGAAGTTCAGGCTGAGGTAGTCACCATAAAAAAAGGAGATAATCATGGCTAAAAAGAAACTACAAGATCCGGTTGTTCTTTTTGCATCCATTGAGCGTAAGCAACACGATGCTCTTCGAGCGATGTCCTTTAAAGAACATCGCTCTATCGCCGACCTGACTCGGGATGCTGTCGGGTCATATATTGCAACGGGAAATAAATCGCTTGCGCGGTAATTTTCCGGACCGTCCGGAGCATCCCTCCGGCGATTAAAACCGCGATGCGGTTTTAATCGCCTCCAGGAGCGGTCGCAAGAAGCCCGCCGGGCCTCGTCTTCTTGCGAGTCAATGTTTGCCCCACACTCAACAGCTCAACGGAGCGGCCATCAGACTGCGAAAAGCACGCAGACTGATGGCCGCTCTGTTGTTTCGGCTGAGCCGGCTCCCGAGATTCGAAGGGATTAGGCCGCGCGTACCGCGCCGCCTAAAAGCACCCGGGTAATCTAACCTGCACCCCCCTTCTATAATTCAGCCGGATACCTCTGCCAATTCAACACGATCTTTCTCCAATCTCGGACATTCGACAACTTGGTAAACTAAGTAAACCAAGTTTTTTAAATAAGTTAGTAAACTAAGTTTACTAACTTATTTAAACCCCCTACCATCAATTAAGAAATTCATAATAAACGAGTAGCCTCGTAACCACGGTCCCCTCCCGTGGCGATTCTGAGGCACTGACTCCGCCAGTGCCTCATGTCGCCGCAACCCTCCAGGTTACCCCACACGAATCAATACAATTGCCTTCCCGCAGTTGCGGGAAGGCAATTGATCTATAAAAATCAAGGAGTTGGTAAACTAAGTAAACTTAGTTTACTAACTTCTTAAACCCCCGAATTTAAACAGCCTCAAGGTCAGGGATGGCGGGGACGCCATCCTATCCGCAAGGAGGGAGCCCTCAGAACAATTGTCGTTGTTCTTCTACAATGCGATAACCTGTCGGGCTCTCCTGGAGAGTAATGCCTTTTTTGTCCCGGGCCCATTCCGTGAAATCATTATATTCCGGGATTACCACTTCGATAAAGTAGGACTTTAGATAAGTGAGCTTCGGCTCACCGTTTTCTTTGTATGGTTTTATAAACTCATTGGAAGGAAAATTGTCATCGACCCAGGTTTTAAATGCTTTCTTCTGCGCCTCTGTATAGTTCTTAACGAGTTCCTCCAGTTTACGGTTCTTTTCCTTCTCAAAAGTCGTCTCCAGGGCTCTCACCAGCACTGCATCCTGCTTGGCCTGCTCTTCCCGATCAGCTTTTTCTCTGGCGGTCTTCTTTTCCAGTAGAAAAGTAAGTCCCGCCTTGTCCTGGAGCTTCTTTGCGATGAAGCCGCCCGGGTTGCGAATCTCTTTCCCGGCAGAACGCATCTCCCTCAATGCGACATCCAGGCCGGCTTCAACAAGTTCAATTCCATCTCTCTTGATAATTCTATCCGGATTTGCCGTGTATCCCGCCAGGCGTAATCTATCTCGAAGAATTCCCTCCGGTGTTTGTTTGCCGGCCGGCAGGTAAAACGATTCATCAGGCACCCTGTTGATATTCTGATGGATCAGGAAGAGGATGGCATTAATTTTGCGACCTTTTTTAATTTCCTCAAACTCAAAATAGATATCGGTATTGTCCCGGAGTTCCTGCTGAGCGGGATGAAGGATTCGTTCTTTAAAATGGTTATATTGAGTGTACTGGTTTGATGGGATCTGAAAGATATCCTTGAGTTCTTGTATGGTGAATTTTTTTCTCCCGAAGCGCTGATAGCTTTTAAGCAATTCATAGATCCGTATGCTATAGATACTTCTTAAGCGGGCGATGTGTTTGAGGAAATAATTGGTGAACTGTCCTTTGAGTTGAAGTAAAAATGGTTTCATGTTGGGATCGAAACAAAGTTTGACAGAACCGCTTCCTTTCTGATATTCCGCCGATGACAAGAAACTCACCTGCACAATACCATTGGGCTCTTTTGGAAGAGTTAAAACCCGGGTCATCAGTCTCTTTGTGAGTTGTTTTGTCTGTTCATAGATATGATGACCGGTTATTCCGATAAAGTCAGCAAGGCTTGATATTACAATCTCGTATTCCTGGAAGTCCTTATCGTCTCGGCGGATCTTCGATGCAAGCAGACACACAAGCCGTTTCTCGGCGAGATTCATCTTATAGGAAGCTTCAATTAGTTTATTTGACTGACTGACTACAACCTTATTTTTTTTCATGTAGCATCTCCATTATAAAAAGCAACTCTATGCTTAATGCTATACAAACTAATTGCAGTAGGATCACTTCCTACTTTCTATGATTTCATACAAATATACGCATACTCCCGCATGATGTCAAGTGTGGGATTTTATTGCTGAGTTTGCCTTTCACCCGGAATTTGTGGGATTTCACCCGGAATCTGTGGGATTTCACCCGGAATCTGTGGGATTTCACCCGGAATCTGTGGGATTTCACCCGGAATCTGTGGGATTTCAAAAATTATACTGTTGAATACCAACGACTTACAACTCCTCCAATCTTTTCAATAGTATACAATCACCACCAATACGCGCGCGAGGAAAAATGCATAAAAATGGTGGTGGTGTTTTTTATTAAAAAAACTTTGGGGTATATAGTTCACCCGGAATTTGTCGTCTTTCACTTTAAATTTAAAATTATAAACATTCGATAAATCAAGAGGCTAAGTACACCAGTGCTGTGGGGTTTCCAACCCCGATTACCGGGTTTCCTCGATCAAAGTTAAAACCCTACGGAAATTACCCCCGGTTTGCCGAATGTTCACCCGGACCTTCGCCATTATTGTTCGCATTAAAAATCAAGCATATCAGGGAATTTAGAAGGGAAGGGAGTCCAACTCGCCCCGGGGGATAACATGAGCCCAGAGTGCGTCTCAGGGCTCAATAACAACGTTTCAGGAGGAGATGCCAAGACTTCAAGGAGTCTTACCTGGAATATTGCGACAACGAGAAACTCCAACCACTGGTTGGAGAAATTAGCGGGAGTAAGAATCTGATCGAACAGTCAAACAATTGCCCGGGAACCTTAAAGGCCGGCTCCCTTCATCTGATAAAACGGCTATCTGCGAATTATCCCCATTTTCCCGATTAATCCTCCAACCCCTTATCCTTCCCCCCATACCCCCATAGCTTGCCCTCAAAAAACCGGGCAACCTAACAGACCAAATATTTCATGCTTGACAATATAACCGGATAGGTTTAGATTTATGACACAATGGTACATGAATCATTGAAGGAGACCAGAGATGAAAGAGGCTATCGGTTATATTCGAGTTTCCACCACCGAACAGGCCACCCAGGGGCTCAGCCTGGACAACCAGGCCGCCAAGATCCGGCTCCAGGCAGAACTCGCCGATTATCACCTTGCCGAAATAATAGAGGATCCCGGTTATTCTGCTAAGGACTTAAAGCGGCCGGGAATTAAAAAAGTCTTATCGATGGTAAAATCCAGAGATGTTGAGGCCGTTATCATCTACAGACTGGACCGATTAAGCCGGAGTGTTCGAGACCTGGACCGGGTAGTAAGAGCCTGTAATAAAGTCGGGATTGCTCTGATCAGCGTAAAGGAAAATATCGACACCGAAACCGCCGGCGGCCGGATGGTATTAAATATCCTGGGCTGTATCTCACAATGGGAACGCGAAGCGATCGGGGAGCGGACCGCCGAAGCTCTCCAGCGGAAACGGGAGCAGGGCGAGAAGACCGGGGGAACCGTCCCTTACGGCTACGACCTGGCCCCCGACGGTGTCCACCTGGTAGAAAACCCCAAAGAACAGAAGGCAATCGCTCTGATGGCCGATTTAAGAGCTCAGGACCATACTTACCAGGCGATCGCCGACGAATTAAAAGCCAGAAGTTACACCACTAAAAGCGGCCGGGATACCTGGAGTGTCAAGGTCGTAAGCGCCATCATCCGGCGTAAAAAAGCCGCCTGATAATTTACCCTTCGACCGAAGGGTAAATTTGCGGCTTCAGAAAAGGCAATAAAATGAATAATAACCCGATCAGTGAAACTGAAGAAATGAAGGAGCTGGGAGAGATGATCGAAAAGAGAGAACTGGATCCGGAGCGGACCGCGGACTACGCACAGGGCAAGGCCGGCCGGAATAACGATCAAACCGGAGGAGAGATCTTAACGCCTGAACAGATGGCCGATCGGCTGAAGATCAGCCGTGGTCAGCTCCGTAAACTTTATCGCTTCGGAAAGATTCCGGTCATGCGAGCCGGTTATCGGACGCTCCGGTTCAATGTCGGGGAAGTTTACAATGCCCTGGAAGATTTAAAACCGGAAGATTGGAAGGGGAAAAAAGACGAATAACAGCCAGCCCATACCACTAAAATAAAATTAAAATGGCTTAGAATGGAACTGAGAGAGCCGGTTTAAACTGAATTCTCGAATCCGGCTGTTGCCAGCACAAAAATGAAGTCTGGAAGGAAAATCAGGGCATTAACAGTGATCAGAGATAGACTCAGGGATTAAGAGAGAGAGCTGAAATTCACAGAGCCGATGGAAAGAAGCAACTGACAGAAGTGGAAAAAATGATGGACCTGGCCACCGCCCAGGTACTCTGCGAATACGGAAAATTCAAAAGCATCGTCGAGGTCCTGGACTGGATGGAAGCTTGGCGCCGGAACAAAATATCAGCCGGCTGGCGGGAGGAAATCCTATCCCTCCGGGAAAACTGGATTCTAAAAAACCCGAAACCATTAATTTTAGTGCCATGCTAGCGAATAGAACAAAGGTAATAAATAATGCCGACTGATAATCTCACAATTAAACAAGCAGCCCGTCTCCTGGGGGTCCATCATATCACAGTTAGGAGATGGATTAAGACCGGGAAGATCAAAGCAACCTGGGAATATGAAGGGGATCAAGGAAAACGGCTAATCTCCCGCGGCCAAGTGATTGAATTACTGGAAAAACAGGGGAAAACCACCCCGGAAAGTGGACAATTAGATCAGGTAGAGAAGGACCAGGTTGCCTTAAGCATAAACAAGGTGAATGTTTACCTTAAGCATTTGTTTAAGGTAGAGCGGGAAAGCCGGTCAATAGAGCTTAGAAATGCTATAGCCTCATTATCGGTTAAGTTGTTTATTGCCATAGGGATAGTGTTGATTGCAGGTATAGCAATAACCTTAAGCATTGCATATATAGCAGGGGTTAAGCAGGAGGCAAATCAAAAAGTATTAAAAGGTGAAATGTTTAAGGGTTTTGCATACCTTAAAGAAGGCCAAAAAAGTAATCAGGAGAGCCTTAAAACAACCATGACGGAAGAACTAGCGACAGCCAGCAAACAGATCCGGGATCTGGTGTCGGCGGACCAAAAAACAAGGCAGGAATTGCTGGAAGCCGCCCAGGCCGGGGATCGGGCGACCAGGGGTGAGATTGAGACCCTCCGGGAGAGCGTAGAAGCCCAGAGCGCGGGGATCTGGGCCCTGGCTGAGCAGATGAGGGTAATCAACGCCCGGCTGGAGAAGATGGAAGAGGAGCCAACACCCGCCCCCGTTACCACACTCTCCCCGGCTCCATCGACAAAAGGCGAAAAAGAAGAGAGTAGCGGATTCTTAGGAATTTTCTGAATACTAAAAATATAAATTATCAGTACCATAATCAGGGAGAAAAACAGGGGCGATATCCAGGATAATTTGTTTACACGAAAGACCGGAAAACCGCAATTTCCAGGAGAGGATACTGCAGATCCCGGCCAGGAGTGGCAGAATACCCGGATTCAGGCCCAGGGACTGCGCACATACAGAGATAATATAATACCTAGTGCCTGAACGAAAACACCCAAATTCTAATAACAGAAGAACTATTATCGAGACACTCCGTTCAGGCATTATTTGGGGGCGGCGTGCATAAACAAAGTAAGGCTATACGCTACATTGGACAAATAGTCAAAAATGACATAGTCAAAAATATCGTTTGTAAAGAAAAGACATTAAAAGTAGTTTAAAACCGCAACAGAGGAGATTGTTATGAGATATGCTTGCTGTTTCTTGGTTGTTTCGCTGTCGTTATTTTGTGTTGGTAGCGGAAGTAACGCAAATGCCGGTTCGATTGTGGGCTGGGGATGGAACTTCAGCGGCCCATGCGACGTTCCCGAGCCCAATACCGGATTTATTGCGATTGCCGCCGGCTACGATTATAGCCTCGGGCTGAAGGCCGACGGTTCGATTGTGGGCTGGGGATTCAACTTCTCCGGCCAATGCGACGCGCCCGAGCCCAACACCGGGTTTATCGCGGTCTCCGCCGGCTACGAGCATAGCCTCGGACTGAAGTCCGACGGTTCGATTGTAGGCTGGGGAAAGAACAACTACGGCCAATGCGATGTCCCCTCGCCCAACACCGGGTTTATCGCGGTCTCCGCCGCCGGTGGTACTAGTTACGGGTTGAAGTCCAGCGGTTCAATTGTGGCTTGGGGACGTTACACTGCCGTCCCCTCTCCCAACACCTACTTTGTTGAGGTCGCCGGAGGCCAGTGGCACAGCCTCGGGCTGAGGCATTTTGGGGATGTGTCTAGTATTGTGGCCTGGGGAGAGAACAACTACGGCCAATGCGACGTTCCCGAGCCCAACACCGGGTTTATCGCGGTTGCCGCCGGCTTGTATCATAGCCTCGGGCTGAGGTCCAACACTTCGATTGCGGCCTGGGGATGTAATACTGACAACTGGGGATACTATGCCGGCCAATGCGACGTTCCCGAGCCCAACACCGGGTTTATCGCGGTTGCCGCCGCAGATTATCACAGCCTCGGACTGAAGTCCGACGGTTTGATTATCGCCTGGGGTCGTAATGACTTTTGGCAATGCGATGTCCCTTCTCCCAATACTGGATTTATCGCGATCTCCGGCGGCGGCTGGTTTAGCCTCGGGCTGAAGTCAGGCTCAGTTCCGACGCCCACTCCGATAACGACCGCCACCCCGGGCTATCGGGTGCTGGCAGACGGGGACTACAACGGCAACGGAACATCCGACATTGCCATCTTCCGGGAAATCTCAGGTCTCTGGGCAATTCGAGGAGTAACACGGGTATATTTCGGTTCATCCAGTGATATTCCGGTTCCAGGAGACTACAACGGCAACAATACCACTGATATCGGAATATACCGAAGCGGATCCGGGTTGTGGGCAATTAAAGGAGTAACCAGGGCGTACTTCGGTTCTTCATCAGATACGGCAGTTCCCGGCGACTATAATGGAGACGGTGAATGTGAGATGGGGATATTTCGGAATAGTTCTGGTCTGTGGGCTGTCAAAGGAGTCACTCGCGTATATTTCGGTTCGTCTTCAGACACGATTGTTCCCGGCGACTATGACGGGGATGGAACCTGGGAAACCGGTATCTTCAGAGGGAGTTCAGGACTCTGGGCTATCCGAGGAGTGACCAGGAGCTACTTTGGGAGTGGTATAGATCAACCAATTCCGGGGAACTATAAGGGTGATGGGAGAGATGATATTGGAATTTACCGGGGCTCCTCTGGACTTTGGGCTATTTCTGGAGTGAGTCGGGTTTACTTCGGGGGGTCGGGGGATGTTCCGGTGACGAGGTAGGGGAAATTATCCAAAGTGAAATGGCTTAAGTTGTCCAGACCGCTCTAAAAACTTACATTTTCAGTATCCTAAAACGGAATAAAGACATCATTGGCAAGAGGGTATAATTGTGGAAGAGGAACAAGAATTTAAAGATTTTTTACAATTTTTTAAACAGGCAACCTCTTTCTCCCCGTA
>Ga0222696_1000789_pt1 | contig 11975 bp, 11 predicted proteins | sample AntAcemetage1400_FD_179817 | JGI IMG/M metagenome (GOLD analysis project Ga0222696, IMG submission 179817) | Saline water microbial communities from Ace Lake, Antarctica - #1400 | ecosystem: Environmental > Aquatic > Non-marine Saline and Alkaline > Saline | place: Antarctica: Ace Lake... | reverse complement strand
TCATTTTAGAAAAATGAAAGGGTCTCGCAAATCAAAAACCAGGCTGAAAGGCTTTGCTTGCTTCAATAACCGAGGAATTTATGATTTGGTGTACTAGGCCACTGAGGATACAAATCACATTCCCTAAAGGGCAAATACTCAGGTTCACATGTAATGTCATGGAAATTCAAAAGCTTATGGAAAATAGATCCCTAACAAGGGTTTTATTTGATTGAACCCTATTGAACATCATACAAAGGAGAAACCAAGATCAAACATATTCACTATTTAGACGAGCAGCCGGAAAAGGTTGACATAGACGGTGCCAAAGGGGCGGTCATACGACATGTAATTTCGGAGAAGGACGGTGCTCCCAATTTCAATATGCGGGTGCTTTCCATTGAGCCGGGAGGGGAAAGCCCCAATCACAGCCACCCGTGGGAACATGAGTTTTTTATTCTGACTGGTTCAGGGGTAGGTGTCGTTGATAACAAGGAGGCAAATATTGGGCCGGGCGACGCTATTTTTGTACCGGCTGGTGTGCAGCATTGCATGCGTGCGACAGAGGCATTGGAGTTGATTTGACTTATTCCTCAAGTCTAAATACACCTGGATGGTGTATAGAGTTCTTCAATTGTTCATAAGTAAGTCAATTCTTGATAAAAATGGTACAATAACACACTATGCTTTTTTGACCTCAGTATCAGCATTCAGCATTGGCAGAACAAGTGAATCCATAAATAACAAATAAGTTCAATAGATCTCCCGATTCTTAAGAATGGTTTTGCCCAATATGAGTGTCAAATCTTATACAGGTTATAAACACGATTTCAGGGACAGACAATTGTAACCCTTTCAATTTAGATTAGAAAGCCCAGTTTGGAACGGGATTTTATGCATGCTCAAAGTTGACTCACAAGAAATCATCGCAGACGCAGACGTAGAAAAGCTTTCCCGGTTTTTCATGGATCATAAAGAACGGATATACGAATTGATCCGAGAGCGTCTAAAAAGAGAACCCTCCACTCCATACAAATTTTTCATCTCAGACCATCCTAATGGTCAAAGGCGAAGCCAGGCTTTTCTCAAGGCCTTTCAGGAAGCGCTTAATGGAAGAGTGGATGTTCTTTTCGATGATCAGCGACAGATAGGCTACAAACGGGCCATGGAAGGCTATGAACTGAAAGATGTCTTTGCTTACAAAATGGCCTTCACCGAAGTCATGTTGCACCTCATAACCGACTACAATGCCCATCGGAAATCAGGTGAAGATCTGATAACCTTTAACGATATGAAAGTCATTACCCATCTAACAAGCTATTCCAATTTTCTGTTATCAGATTCTTTTCTCAGAACCCGAGACGAAATTATCAGTAACCGTCGAAATCAACTTCAAAAACTCCACCGCTATGCTGCAAGGGCAATATCTATTTTTCAAGAGGAGGAACTTCGGGCATGCGCGAACCAGGGCATATTCGAAATCTTTGGTCTTGATGGTTCCTTCATGGTCCCCTATGTCAGAAAAGATGACAAAAATGGATGGAAAAAAGGGAAATTGATCGGAGTCCAGCCTTCCCCCGAGTTCGTTGAGAAGACCGCGCTTCAGGTTGCTCAGACGAACAAGGCTATGGCCATCGATGTCAATGAAGCAATGATTCCCTTTGACGAGGAGGTGAAACAGGAGAACTTTAAAGTCATCTGCATTCCTATCCATACGAGCGATTTTGATGTTACAGGTCTCTTCTTCGTTCACGATCAGGGTCGGATTTTCAAATTCGAGAGGTTTGACAAGAATCTATTATACCAATTTGCCTACTTCACCGGGGCTACCCTGGCAAACTCCCTTATGATTTCCGAACTGGCCCGCAAAAAAAAAGAATTGCATGATTTGACGGGAAGGCTCATCTTTGTGCAGGAAGAGGAAAAAAAGAGAATTGGGGCTGACATCCACGACACCATTACCCAGGCGCTCACGGCCATCGGCTATAAAGCCCTCCTCTGCCAGGCGCTCATAAACAAGGATTTACCGAGGCTTGAAGAGGAACTGAACCGCCTGGTGCGTGATATCAACGGGGCATTGCAAAAATCCCGTAGTATTATCAGTGAGTTGAGACCGAAAATATTGGATGATCTGGGGATCGTTGCTGCTTTTAATAAAGCGATCTCCAATTTCAAAGAGGATTCCAGACTGCCTGTCAACTTTGACTGCCTGGAAACACTGAGCGTAAATCCCGATGTTGGGATTGCCTTCTACCGGATTTTTCAAGAGGCGCTTCGCAATATACATAAGCATGCCCAGGCTTCAAAGGTCGATATCTTTCTGAATATTGATAGCAGAAACCGGTTATGCCTAATTGTAAGGGACAATGGCCGGGGATTTGTTTTTGATCCCAATACTGAACGTGTCAGCAATTCAAGCATGGGCCTGTTGACAATGCGTGAAAGGGCAGAAGATCTAGGGGGGCAATTCATTATTGACTCACAGACCGGGAATGGGTGCCAGATTGTAGTAACCGTTCCCCTATAGCTGCAGAGGAAAAGGAAATGGCAGAGATCAGAGTCATTGTTGTTGACGATCACATCATTGTCAGGGAAGGCTTGAAGGCGCTATTAGAGTTGGAACCTGACATTCACGTGGTTTACGGGGCTGCATCAAGCCTGGAGTGTCTCGAAGTTCTCGATGAGTATCACCCTCATGTGGTGTTGATGGATCTCAAGATGCCTGGCGTCGGGGGTATTGAAGCCGTTCGGTTAATCAAACACAGCAGACCGCAAATTAAAGTTGTTTTACTTACGAATTATGATGACGAAGAATATGTTGTTGAGGCAATCAAGGCTGAAGCCGACGGTTATGTGCTTAAGGACGTCAAGAAGGGAGATCTGGTCAGGATCTTGCGTCTTGTACTTGAAGGTCATTCATACATCGATCCTTCTGTAACGGGCAAGGTATTCCGGCAATTGAAAGGGTTCAATCGGTCCGAACAAGCGCCTTCCCTGACCGCACTTTCCCAAAGAGAACTTCAAATCCTTGAGTGTGTGGTGGATGGGAAGTCGAATAAACAGATTGCAGAATCTGTCTACATCTCTTTAGATACTGTCAAATCACATCTCAAAAACATATACCAGAAGCTGAGAGTCTCCAAACGGTCACAAGCCATTAAAACAGCCCTCAAAGAGGGGCTTGTTTATTTGCCCAAATAACCGGATCTGTATAGAGACCGAGATGATTGGTCGGGCAGAGCATCTGGCGCATTTCGAGTCCACCGACCCCATTCTGCATGTGGAGATGCTTTAATCTATTCCCCAGGGGACAATCGCTGCATTCTCGCAGAACCTGTAATAGTTTTTTCAAAGCGGATTGTTTCCCGATTAGCCGGAGGATCATCCTCCGGCTGCTCATCCCGCAACTATCTTCCATCACCCTTTCGTGTGGCTGTTTTTCACCTTATTGGGTGATGTACAATCTTTCGTTGTTCCATTATAAAATAATTATAAGTGAAATCTTACTGTCCAGCTTGAGCTTTTTCCGCAATACTGGTCCTTCCCCTCGGTCTGGCAGTGGATCTGGAAGAAAATTTTTTCGGCAATATACCAAAGAACAGCCACAGAAGTTGCATGGCGGTTTTGATATGAGAAACTGATGAGAAAAAAATGATCACTGGGCCCATTGATCTTCATGGTCGAAACGCCCTTGTCACCGGGGGCGCAAAGGGGATTGGCGAGGCAACAGCATTAGTATTGGCGAGAGAGGGCGCCAATGTGGCTGTAGCCGATATTATTTCTACAAAGAAAACAGTAAACAAGATTCAGAGACTGGGCAGTGAAGCTCTCGGAATCAATGCGAACGTAGCCGCATCCTCCGATGTGAAACGTATGGTAACGGAGGCAGTGGATCGCTTTGGGGATATCGACATCCTCATCAACAATGCTGGAATTATGCACAGAGATACTCTGTTGGAAACATCTGAAGCCACCTGGGACAGGGTCATTGACGTGGTTCTCAAAGGGACATTCCTATGTATTCAGGCCATATACCCCCACATGAAAGATCGAAAATATGGAAAAATCGTCAATGTGAGTTCTATCTGCGGCATCATAGGGGGCGCCATTTCCAAGCCCAAAAATGTATCTGAGCAGATCAGCGGTCGATCAGGGCCTGCTTATGCAGCAGGAGAAGGCGGTGTTATTGCATTGACGAAATGGACTGCCAAGGAGGTGGCCAAGGATGGGATTTATGTCAATGCTGTTGCACCTGGAGCCTGCCAGACTGAAATGACACAGGGGTATGACTACGGCATCCAAGACTTGCCAATCGCTCGAATGGGAGAACCCGATGACATCGCAGAGGCGATTCTGTTCCTGGCTTCTGACGCCTCCAATTACATCACCGGACAAGCCTTGAATGTGGATGGGGGCTGGGTAATGAGTTAGTCGTTTTCATTCGTTAAACGCAATGTCATCTGAAAAGAGGTGAAAAAAATGAATATAGGCACAATATTGACCAAAGCGGCGCGGATTTTTCCAGACAATCTGGCCATTGCGCACGGGCCCAGCAGACTGTCGTATGCGGAATTCAATTCCCGGGCCAACCGTTTGGCCAATGCCCTGGGTAGATTGGGAATCCGGCAGGGAGACCATGTCGCGATACTGCAATACAATTACCCCGCGACCCTGGAGTCCATCTTTGCCGCCTTCAAGGCAGGCTGTGGTGCGGTGCCCATCAACTTTCGTCTCCACCCCAAGGAATTTGCTTTTATCATTGAGCATTCTAATGCTAAGGCGGTTGTTCTATCTCCTGAATTCAACGATGCCATTATTGAAATCCGTTCGTTGATACCCAAAGCCAAACACCTCATTACACTGTCTGGTGCGGAAGGCGAACCTATGGATTACGAGACAGTAATCTCCGCCGAATCAGATCAATTTGTCGATGTGGATGTTCACCCTGATGACACGGCTTGGCTTTTCTACACGTCAGGAACAACCGGCATGCCCAAGGGTGCCATGTTAACCCACCGCAACTTGATAGCCATGACCATGAATTTTTATGCGGATATCTGTCCCGGATTCGGCCCGAACGATGCGGCGCTCCATGCGGCGCCTCTTTCTCATGGCAGTGGCCTATACGCACTGCCCAACATTGCCAAAGGTGCAGCAAACGTCATTTTAGAATCCAAGTCGTTTGATCCTGCACTCGTCTTTGAAACTATTGAACAACACCGCATTACAAATATGTTTGCCGCGCCCACCATGATCAAACTCATGGTGGAAAACCCTGCGCTCGACAAGTATGACATCGGTTCGCTGCGATCCCTCAATTATGGCGGAGCCCCCATGTTAGTGGAAGACCTAAAGGAAGCCATGGCAAAACTGGGACCCTGCCTGGTGCAACTCTTTGGACAGGCGGAATCTCCCATGACAATCACCTGTCTTACGCACAAAGATCATGTGCTGAAGGGAACTCCGGATCAGATGGAACGTCTTGCATCTGCCGGATTTGAACGCACAGATGTCGAAGTAAAAATTTTTAGCCCTGACGACGCAGAGCTTCCTGTTGGCGAAATGGGAGAGATAGTGACCCGTTCAGATCTAGTCATGAAGGGGTATTGGCGGAATGAAGAGGCTACGAAAGAGACCATCAGAAACGGATGGCTTCATACCGGCGACATGGGCTATATGGATGAACGAGGCTATCTGTTTATCATGGACCGTTCCAAGGATATGATTATCAGCGGTGGAGAAAATATCTACCCCCGGGAGATTGAAGAGGTCCTTGTAAAACATCCTGCGGTCAGAGAGGTCGCAGTTATCGGTGTTCCAGACCCTAAATGGGGCGAGGCTATCAAGGCAGTGGTCTCCCTGATTGAAGGGACACCAGTGACAGAAGCCGATTTGATTCTCTTTTGCAAGAATAGTATCGCGGGCTATAAAAAGCCCAAATCTATCGATTTTGTAAAGGAACTGCCCAAGAACAATTATGGCAAGATATTGAAACGGGAATTACGAGCAACATACTGGGAACATAAGACACGCAAAGTCTGACATGCGCGGCCATGTGGTCAGCCTATTGGAGGCGGCCTTGTTCCAAAGACCATGGTGGTGAAGCCCCAAAAAGGCGAAAAAGCCACAAAAGACAAATTAACATGCAGTAAAATCAAATTGATTTCATATTTTTTACGAAATTGTTTTGGGTAAATTGTCGGAAAATATTTGAAGCCTGAGGAGGAGATGGATCGCATGGGTGAACGATTAAAAAATAAGGTGGCAATCGTGACAGGGGCAGGTTCAGTAGGTCCAGGATGGGGTAACGGCAAAGCAACGGCAGTGCTTTTTGCCAGAGAAGGGGCAACTGTCTTTGCCGTTGACATGAACCTCTCCGCCGCTGAGGAAACAAATGCAATTATTGAGAAGGAAGGTAACTATTGTACTGCATATCAAGCTGACGTGTCAAAATCAGACCAGGTCAAAACAATGGTTGAAAGGTGTATCGACGTGTACGGCCGCATTGACATCCTGCACAACAACGTAGGGATTGTTGAGGTTGGGGGTGTTGTGGAAACAAGTGAAGAAAGCTGGGACCATATTCTTGCCGTCAACCTCAAGAGCCAATTTCTTACTTGCAAACATACCCTCCCTTACATGGAAAAGCAGGGTGGCGGAGCAATCGTCAACATTTCATCCATTTCAGCCACCCGTTACATCGGCTATTCATGCGTAGGATACAGCGTCACCAAGGCAGCCATCCTTCAGTTGACGCAGACAATTGCACTGGACTACGCCGAAAAAAATATCCGCGCCAATTGTATCCTCCCTGGCTTGCTGAATACACCCATGATTGTTGAGCCGCTCAAAAACACATATGCCGATGGAGACATAGAAAAAATGATCAAGATCCGAGATGCCCAGTGTCCCATGAAGAAGATGGGCGATGGCTGGGATGTAGCCTATGCTGCGCTCTTTCTCGCTTCGGACGAGGCCAAATACATCACCGGGGCCCAGTTGGTCGTCGACGGTGGAATAACCTGTAAATTTAGTTAAAGAATGTGGCTTGATCAGTGAAGCAGTTAAGAAAGGAGGTGAATTAAAAACCGGGGAAACATCTGGACCTGAAGTCAACCTTAATTGAAAATCGATGGGGGGTAAAATGAAAAGAAAAGTTTTTTTGACGGGTTTATTAGGAATGTTGAGTATTATTTTAGTTTTTGGAGTTTTTGACTCAACTGCTGGAACAAAAAAAATCAAAATGACTTCTGTTTGGTCTGCAGGAATACAACTAATTGAAATCGACAAACATTTTGTTAAACTTGTAAATGAATTAGGCGGTGACCAGTTGCAGATCAAGTTTTTTCCGGGAGGCAGCCTGGTTCCTGCGTTCGAGGTCTTCAATGCTGTCCGGGAAGGGACAATCCCCATGGGAGCGGACTGGGGCGGTTACTGGGCAGGAAAAAATGAAGCATTCAATATTATCGGTTCTCATCCCATGGGCCTCACCGCCACCGACTACATGGTATGGGTTTACCAGGCAGGCGGGTTTGAGCTCATTCAGGAAGTCTATGGCAAATACGGTCTTGTCTGCATTCCCCACGGTGTTCATTCAGCCGAGTCCGGAGTGAGGGGGCATAAGGCGATCAATACCATAGCGGATTACAAAGGCACGAAAATAAGAATGGGTGGCAAAATACAGGGGAAAGTCCTGAAGGATCTCGGTGGAGTACAGGTCATGCTGGCTGGGTCTGAAGTCTATCAGGCCCTGGAAAAAGGTGTAGTTGACGCTTGTGAGTACAATACGCCCACAGTTGACTGGAATCTGGGACTTGCAGAAGTCACTGAGTACTGGGCCAGTCCTCCGTGGCATGCGCCCGCCGCCATATTCGGCGTAATGATCAATAAGAAGGTGTGGGATAACTTTACGGAAAAACAGAAAGAAGTTCTGAAGATTGCTGCTATGGCCAATTTCTTATGGTCTTACACTTATTTTGAATATCAGGATATCATCGCAACAAAGAAATTCCTGGAAAAGGGAATAAAAATTACGCGTCTGAAAGATGAAGATCTTGATAAAATTCAAAAGATCGTCAATAAACACACCATGGAATCAGCTAAAGCAAACCCGTTGTTTGCAAAAATCGCTTATTCTCAATACAAATTTCTCAATGATTTAGCAGAGTGGCGATCGATTTCTAGCCCATTCAGTTCCGGTCGCAATTTTGTCACACCTAACCTTAATGAACTTAAGGCTTATACAAAGTAGAAAGTATTAGCAAATGGGCCTCTCGGAAGACAAATGGTCTCCGAGGGGCTTGCACCCTGTCTCAGAAAACCTAACTTGTTGGCAGGCCAAGGCATTTTCTGCTTCCCTCTCATCAAAAAGGCATCAATTCGCCTCAGTGGAGAAATAAAATTGAAAAGAATATTGGACTTCATAGACAATATTAGTGAATGGACGGGAAAGATATTCAATTGGACTGTTGCGCTACTTATTTTGTTGGTCGTCCTTGAAGTTATTCTGAGAAGGGTATTTAATCGTCCAACCATATGGAATTTTGAGGTCACCATACAATTATACGCGTTGTATTTTATGATTCTCGCGGCATATGCCCTGTTACACAAATCCCATGTGGCGGTTGATATCCTATATGCAAGATTCAACAAGAGAACAAAGGCAATTGTAGATGTTATTACCTATCTCATATTCTTTTTTCCCTTCCTGTCAGTAGTCCTGTACAAGGGGATTTTTTATGCAGCCAACTCTTGGGAAATGGGCGAAAGAAGCTGGAGCGTTTTCTCCCCACCGCTTTACCCCATCAAAACCATCATTCCGGTGATGGCCTTGCTCCTCATAATCCAGGGCTGCGCCATCTTCATTCGACAGTTAAGCATAGCTATCAGGGGAGAAGAACTATGATGGATATAAGCCCTGAACTTCTAACCGCCCTCATGTTCGTGGGACTCTTGGTAGGCCTATTTTTGGGCCATCCCCTGGCCTTTGTTTTGGGAGGACTGGCTGTAATCTTCGGATTCATAGGATGGGGTCCTGAGTGTTACGGCATGTTTATGAACCGAATCTATGGAATTATGGATAACTATATCCTTCTGGCAGTTCCCCTCTTTATATTCATGGCCCAAATTCTCGACCAATCCGGTGTAGCAGAAAAGCTGTTTAACGCTATGAGATACCTTTTCGGTCCCTTAAGAGGGGGGCTAGCCGTGGCAGTCGTGGTCGTTTCGACCCTCTTCGGGGCATGTACTGGAATCATCGGGGCATCGGTTGTGACAATGGGCCTCCTGGCCTTACCGGTGATGCTAAAATATGGATATGATAAGAGGCTGAGCTGTGGGTGTATCTCTGCGGGGGGAACTCTTGGCATCCTTATACCGCCCAGTATTATGCTTATCGTCATGGCTAATCAGGCCAGCCTATCCGTGGGTAAGCTCTTTGCCGGCGCTGTCATCCCGGGGCTTATTCTCTCAGCCCTGTACATTGCCTACATCCTGTTAAAATGTTACGTACACCCGGAAGCAGGTCCAGCGCTTACACGGGAAGAAAGAGCGGCTGTCTCCACAAAAGAATTGTCTTTGATGCTCCTCAAGTCACTCATTCCACCGATGATCCTTATCTTAGGGGTGTTAGGAACAATTTTTACAGGTATAGCTACGCCCACTGAAGCATCCGGTGTGGGTGCCTTCGTCGCCTTCATAATGACCGTAGCCTATGGAAGATTCACCTGGAGCGGCCTCTATTCAGCTCTGGCCCAGACCGGCAAGACTACATCTATGGTCATTGTTATTCTTGTGGGTGCGACATGCTTCACCGGCGTTTTCCTGGGACTTGGCGGGGGTGATGTGGTGGAGCAATTTATCATGTCGATCGGGCTTGGGAAATGGGGCACGTTTGTTGTCATGATGATCATCTGTTTTCTCCTGGGGATGTTCATCGACTGGATCGGGATCGTCATGATCGTCTTTCCACTTTTCCTCCCCATCGCAGCGCAGTTGGGTTTTGACAAGGTCTGGTTTGTCGTAACCATTGCTGTCATGTTACAGGATTCCTTCCTGACGCCCCCTTTTGGCTATGCCCTGTTCTATCTTAAAGGCGTTGCACCTCCCGAGGTCAAAACATCGGATATTTATTGGGGGGCGTTCCCCTTTTGGAGACTCATGGAATTAGGCCTGATCATAGTCGTGATATTCCCACAAACGATTACGTGGCTTCCTAGCCTTATCGTAAAATAGGCGACAAGAAACTACATGCAGACCATTCCACCTTTCATTTCTGAGCACTTATACGCATCGACAACCGGAAATATTACGCAAAGGGGTTTTGGCGTAATCCCGAAACTACGGCAGACACAATAAAGAATGGTTGGCTCCATACGGGAGATATGGGCTATATGGATGAAAGCGTGTATTTGTTCATCATGCCTATCCGGTTGCCTCAGGGAGCTGGCCATGGCTGCCAATCGTGGATCTCATCATCTCGAATTTTTAAAGTGCCGGTCGGTGGACACACATAAAGGCGGTGTTACGCACAAACATCTACTGGCTATACCCGAATAAGTCCATTTTCTCGTTCAAAAAAAGGCGCTCGCGACGATCAGTTTGCCTGTGAGCACTGGCCTTAGCTAACAATGTTAATGGCTGACCAGGATGCAAAACAGTGTATGGCGGTGAATGAATTCATCGAAACCCAGAGGAGCGCGAACCTGAGTCAACCGGATAGGCATGATGTTCATTATGGATCGCTCAAAGGACAGATAATCAGCAGGGGTAGAAAAAATTAATATTTCTAAATTTTATTTATTAATATGCAAATAATTCCCTTTCGGAGGCAACTTCTCAATAGCTGGGGTTAACCCTGGAAGTCTTAATTTTTGAAGGGTTACCTTTTTTCCTTGACACACAGAGGGCTCGTTCCTAATATTTTTCTACGACTTCATACCTATGATCCTTATGGGTAAATCTGAAAGTTTTTCAGGGAACATCATCATGACAAATGCTAAAAGTTTATCCGCCATAACGAACTGGGTTACGGTAATGCGGCTTCCCTTCACCACCGTGGCCCTGATGCCTTTTGCCGCCGGGATTTTCATCGGTTACAGGAGTGCTGATGCAATAAGCTGGACAGCCTCAATCCTTGGCCTGCTCGCAGTTCTCTTCATCTGTATTACGTGCTATCTGATCGGGGAAATTTACGATAAAGAGGAAGATCTGCTGACCCTCAAGTATATGAGGACCAGGTTTTCGGGGGGCACCCTGGTGGTGGCGGACGGCTCCATTTCCCCGAGGTTCGCAGGAACCTTAGCGATCATACTGCTGTGTGTGGCAGCCCTTTGCGGGTTCTCTATATCAGTTATATCCACATGCTCTGCTATCAGCTCGTGCCCATGGGACGGGGGGCGGCAATATAGCCGACTCGGCCCTCTCACCAGAGCAAAACCGGGAATTGATGAATACCATAAGGCGGCTTCAAAGAGACTCGGTTACCATTGTGGAACCGGTGGCCGGGCCTCAATACTGGCCCCACCTGCTCAAAAGGGACAATAAGGAACCAAAGTCCACGGCATCCCGTATGCTGTTTCACGGCTGCGCCGCGGGCTGGGGTCTGGTATATGTTAACCGAAATTCGTGACTTCAAAAAAATAGTTATGTGTTATCAACAGGTTACATGTTGCGAAATTGCTATTTTGGCACTACACATTCGAATTCTCTCTATATAATAGCCTTCAGTGTTTTGCCCAGTTGTTGGGGTAAATCCAGGGCATCATAGATTTCCTTGTGATTTGACTCTGCCCTGGATGACTTCCGGATATGGACGACCTTGCCGTCTTCTCGTTTCAAAGTGGTTGATACTCTCATGTGTGATGAGAGTCGCACACGAACCGTTTCCCAACAAAAATGTATTCCCTTTTCTCTCAGTTTAGTCCTGATGGTTTGCATGATGTGATAGGCAAGCAACGTTATAAAAATGTGGCCATCACTTCGACGTTCTATGTGAT
>Ga0222696_1000788_pt1 | contig 11987 bp, 10 predicted proteins | sample AntAcemetage1400_FD_179817 | JGI IMG/M metagenome (GOLD analysis project Ga0222696, IMG submission 179817) | Saline water microbial communities from Ace Lake, Antarctica - #1400 | ecosystem: Environmental > Aquatic > Non-marine Saline and Alkaline > Saline | place: Antarctica: Ace Lake... | reverse complement strand
GTGTATCGTAATTTCTACGCCAGAATGACAGGAAACATCAGACAGAATAGTCTCAGCCGCCCGGAAGGCTATATTGTTATTATTCTCCGGAGCCAGTCCTCCCGGACATGCCACTTTTACTTCATTGCCTTTGAGATCAAAACTCATCTCATCGCAAAGGTTTATTTTTTGCATGAGACTGATGATATCGTGGTAACCATCGCCTCTTTTTCTTAAGACCCTGAGAAAGAGATTCACTTTTGCCGGAGACTGCCTGATAATCACAATTTCTCCGATTCTTTCACATACCTCATCCTCGATTCAGACAGTACGCCATCTAATAATTCTTTCTCGCTGTTATCAAGATTCCCCTCTGTCTTTTCCTTCAACATGCCCAGGATATCTATCGTCTGCTTAGCCGCTTGAAGATTTTTCTCCTGCTTTTTAGACACAGGGTCTACCAGCTCTCCCAGGTTAAAAATTACAGAAGTATAAAGCGAAAGTATGAAGTTATGGAAATTTATCTCGGGCAACTGGTAATTCTTTTCTTCCTCTGTTTCTTCACTTTGTTTGACATCTTCTTCCTCAATGTCGGGTTTCCGTTCAGGCTCTTTCTCATCGTTCGCTTTTGGCGCTTCTGAACGAGTCTCACCACCTTCATCAAATAATCGTTTGTCTTTTACAACAAAACCCTTGTCGTCATCGTTGTCGGCCATGTTATCCTCCAAAAAATCAATGTTTGTATTTCTTCGCCGTGGACAATAATCGATGCGCTTGTAAAAAGTCAAGTAAGGCCAAAAAGCCCCGGGTGAAACTGCACCGATTACCGGGCGGCCTGCTTTCCAGTAAGGAACGATCCTGATTTAATGCATACATTCGAGCCGAACCCGGTCAAGGCAAGCATTCCCGATATGTCGGGGGTTACATGGCTGTCACATCCCGGACCTATAACCTGGAATCCTTGCTAAGGAGCGCCTCGCCATCTTCATTGATATCAACCACTATATTATCACCCTCAACAATATCACCCTCCAGTATCTTTGTGGCCATATTGTCCGTTATAATCCTCTGTAGCGCTCTTTTCAAGGGTCTCGCGCCATATATGGGGCTGTATCCTTCTTCGGATATATATTCCCTGGCCCTGTCCGTCAATTCAAGGTGGATCTTCCTTTCCTGGAGCCTCTTTTGTATCAATTCAATCTGAATGTAGATTATTTTACTGATATCATCTATGGTAAGTGCCCTGAAGTTAATTATATCATCAACCCTGTTTAAAAACTCAGGCCTGAAGGTCGCCCTGAGCGCCTCCATGGTCTTTTGGCGCCTTTCTTCCTCCCCGAGCGACAGATCATGCATCCACTGACTGCCTATATTAGAGGTCATGATAATTATCGTGTTCTTAAAATCAACCGTTCGACCCTGGCCATCTGTCAACCTCCCGTCATCCAGGATCTGCAGGAGAATATTGAATACATCCTGATGTGCCTTTTCTATCTCGTCAAACAGCAATACAGCGTATGGTCTTCTTCTCACCGCCTCTGTGAGATATCCGCCCTCATCATATCCTACATAACCCGGAGGAGCACCGATCAATCTGGAAACAGAGTGCTTTTCCATAAATTCAGACATATCGACCCTGATCATTGCCCGCTCACTATCAAACATAAAGTCCGAAAGGGCCTTGGCCAGTTCGGTCTTTCCGACTCCCGTAGGCCCCATAAAGATAAACGATCCTATAGGCCTGTCGGGATCCTGCAGGCCGGAACGGGCTCTTCTCAGGGCATTGGAGATATTATGAATAGCCTCATCCTGACCGACAACTCTCTGCTTTAACCGATCTTCCATGTGGATTAGCTTCTCCACATCGCTTTCCATCATCCGGGCCATGGGAATGCCTGTCCAGCTTGCGATAACGGCGGCCACATCATCCTCGTCAACCTCTTCTTTCAGTGTCTTTTTGTCTTTCTGAAGGTCTTCAAGCTTCGCGGTTTTATCCTTCAAATCATTATCCAATGTTACCAGTGTACCGTAGCGAATTTCTGCCGCCTTTGCCAGGTCACCTTCTCTCTGGGCATTCTGTTCCGACGTCTTGTATCCTTCGATTTTTTCTTTTATTAACTGGATTTCTCCGATGACCTCCTTTTCAGCTGACCAGTGACCCTTCATTTCATCCCTGGATTTTTTCAGTTGTTCCAGCTCTTTTTCTATACCATCAGATCTCTTTTTCGATGTCTTGTCGGTTTCTTTTTTCAGAGATTCTCTTTCAATTTCAAGCTGCATGATCTTTCTCTCCACCACATCTATCTCAGATGGGAGACTGTCGAGCTCTATTCTGAGCCGGGAGGCCGATTCGTCTATCAGGTCCACAGCCTTATCGGGAAGGAACCGATCGCTTATATAGCGGTTTGAAAGTGTAGCGGCAGCAATAATTGCTGAATCCTTGATCCTCACCCCGTGGTGTACCTCATACCGCTCTTTCAGACCCCTGAGTATCGCAATGGTATCTTCTACCGTGGGCTCTCCCACAATGATCGGCTGAAACCTTCTCTCAAGCGCGGCGTCTTTTTCGATATATTTTCGGTATTCATTCAGCGTTGTAGCCCCTATACAGTGCAGTTCACCCCTTGCAAGGGCAGGTTTCAGCATGTTCGAGGCATCCACAGAACCTTCGGCGGCGCCCGCTCCGACCATTGTATGAAGTTCGTCAATAAACAGAATTATCTCTCCACTGGCTTCTGTTACTTCCTTAAGCACAGCCTTCAGGCGATCCTCAAACTCACCCCTGTATTTGGCTCCGGCCACGAGGGAGCCAACATCAAGACAAACAACCCTCTTTCTTTTAAGGTTATCGGGAACATCGCCGTTGACTATACGCTGGGCAAGCCCCTCAGCAATCGCCGTCTTACCCACACCCGGTTCACCGATAAGTACCGGGTTATTCTTTGTCCTTCGTGACAGTACCTGCATTATTCTTCGTATCTCATCATCCCTGCCTATCACAGGATCAAACTTCCCCTGCAACGCCAGTTCATTAAAATCACTGGAGAAACGTTTGAGGGCCTGGTATTTGTCCTCCGGATTTGGATCGGTAATCCTCTGATTCCCCCTTATATTCACCAGAGCCTGAAGAATATTATCACTGGTCACACCATGATTCTGAAGTATCCCTCCGGCGGGTCCTGTCTTGTCATCAGCAATCGCGAACAGAACATGCTCGGTGCTGACATATTCATCCCCCAGCCTTGCTGCCTCTGTCAGTGCATTATTCAGCACATCATTCATCCGGGGCGTCAGATAACTCTGACCTGCACCGGAGACCTTTGGAAGTCTCTCCAGAACATCCTCAATCTCACCGGCAAGCCGGTTGTGATCAACACCAACCTTTTTCAATATCTCTGACACAGCCCCCTCGGGCTGCCTGATAAGGGCCAGAAGTATATGCTCAACATCAACTCCCTGATGGCCGCTGCCGGTTGCCAGTCCTTCGGCATCCTGAAAGGCCTCCTGGAGTTTTAATGTAAATTTATCAAATCTCATAATTGCTACTCCATACTCTTCTCAATATCGACAAAGATCTTTCCTTTCTTGAAGATTCGTACCGTGCCTGTTGACTCCGAAATGGCAATCGCAATCGCGCCGGTGACACTTGTGATGCCTGCCGCAGCTATATGCCTGCTGCCCAGTCCCTGGGGAAAATCCTTACCTTCCAGGGCGGCGCTGAGATGTCTTCCCGCCGTCATAAGGACACCGTCCCCCCTCACCACAAATGCGCCATCGAGAGCTGAAAATTCCTTGATGGTGTCTCTCAGATTGCGGTCCAGGATGTTTTTTTCCTCATCCCTGTATCCAACGAACGGATTGATAATCATCTGTCTGGACAGCCCGAGCACCTTCTCATGATCACCAAGGACAAAGATAGTGCCTATCGGACGTCCCTCCCTCCCCTGGGCGGCAAGCTCCAATGCAATATTCAATACCGTCTCGAATACCTCGGGATGGATATCTTCAAAGACATCCGGCACATCTTCTGATATAAGGATCTCAAACTCCCTGCCCACATCAATAACAAATATGCTGTCTATATATCCGAATTTAGGAATACCTGTAAGGCATACCAGTTTATCACCCTTCTTGAAGAGTCCGGTGGCAAGCCCCTTCGTTATGACAATCTTTATCTGGCTCAGACGCGTAACGTTCACGTTGGGAATATTGATAACACTATGGAAGAATTCCGCATTATACGGCATATTGTCACTCTCTCTCGTTATCAAAATAGTGTCGAAGCAGGCTTTATAGTTGTCCTGCGCAAGCAGATCCTGAGCAACTTCACCATACAGCAGGATTGCCTTTGCTTTTATTTCCTCTGCAAACGTGCATGCAAATCTCATAATCGATTGATTGCCAAAACTCATAGAGAACTCCTTTCTGCCACCTTTTTCCTAAGATAAACATAAATCCGCATAATGTCAATACATGAGAAACAAACAAGCCACTGAAAAGTCTTGACTATTGAGCGAAAAACGGTTATGGGTCACGGTTATAAAATCATACTCGAGGAATCAAAAGTGAATCTGCCCACAGTAACCGATTCGGTAGACATATATATGGCGGAGATAGCCCGCTTCCCCATCCTGAAACCTGAGGAAGAATTCAAGCTGGCGGTGAGGTTTGTAAAGCATAACGACATGCAGGCGGCCGAAAAACTGGTCACTGCTAATCTGCGGTTTGTGGTCAAGATCGCCCACGAATACAAGAATTACGGCGCAAAGCTCATAGATCTGATACAGGAGGGGAATATCGGACTTATGCATGCCGTCAAAAAATTCGATCCCTACAAGGGATACAGACTCATATCCTACGCAGTATGGTGGATAAGGGCATACATGCAGAACTTCGTCATAAAGTCATGGAGCATCGTCAAGATAGGCACCACCCAGGCACAGAGAAAACTGTTCTTTAAGCTGAATCAGGCAAAAAAGAAATTGCAAGCCATGTCGCAAAAAAGCCCGGAATTCAAAGAGATCGCGGACATGCTCAATGTTAAGGAGACTGAAATAGCAGAAATGGATCTCCGTCTCAATAACCGGGATGTTTCATTGAATGCCGCTATAGATGATGAGGGAGAATCGACCTATATTGATCATCTCGTATACAAGGGCAAAAGCCAGGAAGATGCCCTTGTAAAGAAAGAAGAGATGGCCCTGGTAAAGAAAAATATAGCGGGGGCCCTGGAAAAACTCAACGAGAGAGAAGGCTACATAATAAGAAACAGGATAATGGCGGATGATCCCGAAACCCTTCAGGAGATTGGCAACAGATTTCATGTAACAAGGGAACGCGCGCGACAGATCGAGAAAGATGCCCTGAAAAAACTCAGGGTGGCGATACCCTACCTTACTGATGACCCCAAGCTCATAACAAATTAAAAAAACAAAAAGAAAACGTGACTGTCGAGAGCCAAATATCTAAGGAATCAAGAATAAATAAGTTATACAGATTGCGCCGTAATTTTGTTTGTTTTCAAGGCGTGTTGAAGCAGGCATAACGAGTTATGAAAGCTTTAACACAACACAGCAAACAGGCAAAAGGGCAAGCAAGGTATATGAGTTATTTCTTCTTGCTGACTAATACTCGTCGTGGACATACGCAAGATTTTCAAAACATGTATATTCCTTCAAAAAGGTCATATTGGCCACACCGGTAGGACCGTTTCTCTGCTTTCCAATAATTATCTCCGCCTTGCCCTTTTCCGGATTGTCTTCCGATTTATTATACACCTCATCCCTGTATATGAACATTATCACATCGGCATCCTGCTCAATAGCCCCTGATTCCCTCAGGTCGGCAAGCTGTGGACGCTTATCCGTCCTCGATTCAACCTGCCGGTTCAGCTGCGACAGGGCAACGACCGGAATATTCAATTCCTTAGCCAGCGCCTTTAGCGACCGGCTTATCTCGGATATTTCCTGTTCCCTCGGCACAGAAGAATTTCTCCCCCTCATCAGTTGAAGATAATCGAGAACAATCAGATCAAGCCCCGATTCCGCCTTCAATCTCCTCGCCTTTGCCTTTATCTCAAGAACGGAAATGGCGGGTGTGTCATCAATAAAGATGGGACTCTCAGAAAGTCTGCCTGCGGCAGCGGTCAATTTCGGCCAGTCCACATCCCCGATAAATCCCCTCCTCATGCGCTGTGAATCCACTTTTCCATCTGAAGAAAGCATACGTAGCGCGAGTTGTTCTTTTGACATTTCAAGGGAAAAGATAGCAACCGACACATTATCCTCAATCGCCACATGCTGTGCGATGTTTATGGCAAAGGCCGTTTTTCCCATACTGGGGCGTCCCGCCACAATTATTAGATCGGAATTCTGGAGTCCGGAGGTAATTTCGTCAATCTTTTGAAATCCCGTTGAAATACCAGTGATAAGAGTCTTTTTCTCGTAGAGTTTTTCTATATTTTTGAAAGCATCTTTAACTATCTCTTTTATTGGAAAAAAGGCGGGCTTTATTTTATTTTCCGATATCTCGAACACTGCGTGTTCCGCTTCATCAAGAACAGTGTCTATGTCGGAACCGGCATCATAACTCTTATTTAAAATATCGGTCGCGGCACCTATCAATCCGCGCAATATGGATTTTTCCTTAACTATTTTCGAGTAGTAGGCTATATTTGCCGCAGAGGGAACACCATCGACAAGAGAGGTCAGATATACGTCACCACCCACACCTTCAAGATGTCCATTATCACGCAAAATGCTGCTCAGGGTAATCAGGTCGCTTGGTTCATTCTTTTCATACAGTACAAGGATTGCCGAAAATATCTTTCTATGCGCCTCGCTGTAGAAATCATCCATTCCCAATATTTCCAGAACATTATTCAGGGCATTATTATCCAGCAGTATGCCGCCAAGGATTGACTGCTCAGCATCCAGGTTTTGCGGAGGCACTTTGTGGAGCGAATAATCTACATCTCTCATTCTATACCTCTCCGGCAACGACAACTTTGATATCGGTAGATATTCCGGAATGCAATTTTATCCTTACGGAAAACTCCCCGAGGCTTTTAATAGGCTCCTCAAGAAGGATGTTTCTTTTATCAATCTCTATCCCCTGCTCACGCAAGGCATCGCCGATATCCTTTGTGGAAACAGAGCCGAACAATTTCTTCTGCTGACCCACTTTTCTGGATATATTGCAGGTTACACCCCCAAGCCGCTCGGCCATGGACTGCGCGTTTTCTTTCTCCCTTGTGGTCCTTCTCGCAGCGGTTTCCATTTCGCTCTTCAGCACATTCATATTCTTGCTACTTGCAATTGTACCCAAACCTCTGGGAATCAGGAAGTTTCTGGCATAGCCGTTGGAAACGTTTACCAGATCTCCTGCCCTCCCCACAGATTCAACATCCTTTTTTAAAATAATTTTCATAAATACTCCTCCAGTCCGGGGCCCTGTATCTTCGACGTTGTGAATTTGTTGACACCACTATCGGGCATTTAAAGACAAACATTCAGTCCGATTTCCTGCTCGCTTTTCTGAAATCGGCCCAGGTATCAATCAAACCCAGACCTGTCACAATAAAAAGCAGAAGCTGCTGAGCAAAAATCAGTATATACCCGAGTGCCCTGAAAATCACAGGTACATTTTTTCTCTCAAAAAAGAAAGCTACTATCGCCAGGCCCTGCAACATATATACAAAAAGGAGAACAATCAAAATGTTCACTCCCAGGATGCGAAACACCTGTGATGGAATGAGGATAAAGACACCAGCGATTACGACAAGCCAGACCGTTTTATCCGGGGTCTTCCAGAGGGTAAGATCACCGAAGTCAGGATACCACATCCCCTTCTTTCCGAACAACCATTTCCCCCCCAGGATATTCAGCCAGGTGAAAAATGCAGTGCCCGCAAGAATAAAGGCGGGAAACAGACCCATAAGAAGACGCGCTATATGGCCTTCGTTTTCCTTAAGTGTTTCGATGTGTTGAATGGAAATACCCGCGCGGGAATACAATTCGATATTCTCATGTACCATCGTGGATATATGGGCCCCGACAATGTCCCACGGTGCTTGGACGGAACCCAGGCTTAGATAAAAAAGGATGACAAGGATTAGTATCAGGAGTACGCTCACAGAGCAGATAACTGTTTTTTCTACAGTGTAATCTTTCCTCAACACCTCCGAAAGAACAGGTCCCATGGAACCTAATACGAAAAAATACCAGAAGACCGCCTGAAAACCCAGCGCTCGCAATATGGTCATTGCAATCAAGAGGGACAGGGCCAAAACAAGGACACCGGGCAGCCTGCCAAGCCTGGAATAGTAATACAGCATCGGTATCGGAACAATCACCGCCCCAAATACTGCAAGCACAGAAATGGTGGCTACGGTAACGAAAACAGTGGTGATGACCGCAACAGCTATGAAAAAGTCTTTATAGGCAGCACTCCCACCCGGCAGACTGTACATACTCCACCCGTTTGCCTGAACATGCAAAGATATCTGCCTGACCGGCAGACATCTCAAAATTTATTTAAAGATAAACGTAAATGAAATTAATTGTCAGCAGTTACATAGGGTAAAAGCGCCAGCGTCCTGGCTCTTTTTATCGCCATTGCCAATGCCCTCTGGTGTCTGGCGCAGGTTCCGGTAATTCTTCTCGGCATGATTTTGCCTCTCTCAGTTAAGAACCCCCTAAGGGTACCCGGGTTTTTATAGTCTATATTTATATTTGAATCTACACAAAACCTGCAAACCTTCCTTTTGTGAAAAAACTTGGTCCTCGGATTTCTTGTGCGATTAGGTGTTGAACGATTATTCGCCGGATATGCCATTTCTTATTCCTCCTCCGCCCCTTCTTTGTCTGTCACAAGAGGTGAAGCCTCGTGCGCGACATCGTCATCACCGTTTTCAGAATCCTTGTCATCTGGCTCTTCAGGTGACTCGGCTCCTTCAGCAGCGGTTTCGGAAACAGCTTCTTCCCTTTTCAGATCCTCTTTTGCCTGCTCTTCTGTTTTGAGTTCTTCTTCCCTTTTCAGATCCTCTTTTGCCTGCTTTTCTGTTTTGAGTTCTTCTTCCCTTTTCAGATCCTCTTTTGCCTGCTCTTCTGTTTTGAGTTCTTCTTCCCTTTTCAGATCCTCTTTTCTCTGCTCTTCTATTTTGAGTTCTTCTTCCTTCTTCAGGGCGTCCGCAATCTCTGTCTCAATCTCTTCCATGTTAACCTTATCACTCAGCTTTACCGTCTGAAACCTTATCACATTGTCATCAATCTTGAAGTTTCTTTCCACTTCGGTGACAACGGTATACCGGGCAACAAAGTCGATCCTTATATAAACACCCTCTCGCCTCTTCTCAATGAGATAGGCCAGTCTCCGCTTGCCCCAGTTCTCAGCCTTGACGACCGTGCCATCCAAGCTCTTAATAATTCCGGAATAACGGTCGATCTGATTGCTCATTTCGTCCGACTGCAAGTCGGCCTTCATAATGAATATCGTTTCGTACCTTCTCAACATACATCCTCCTCGCGGCTCTATAGCCCGAACACAGGATCCGGGCAAGGAGTCCTCTTTTGTATTCAGTTTCCATCCTGCTGAAAAATCCATTTATGAATGGACGCTGTTTGGGAAAAATCTCGCATTTATTATAATATACTCCCACAGAAATCAAGCTATTTTTCTCATAGCACCGAGGAGGAGAGCACTTCGCACAATTGATTTTCAGGCGCCCTGACAGGAAGCGGGATTTCTTGTTTCAGATCTCAGGTTGCGGAAACCCTGGTTTATGCGCGGCTATTTTTTACCGGAATAATTTATCATAATGTAACATGGTGTCTGCAGGCCTTCCTTACTTTCACTATAAAACAAGGGGTTTGGCATCATAAACAAAAACCCTCAGGAACCCTCATATTTCTTGAAAATCACAATAAAATAATGTATGGTGCTGGCGGTGTTCTGGGAGGGTATTCCCTTTTGTTATTTAAAAAGATCACATGTCGGTAATTATGATGCAATACTAAACGGTTGAGGTAAAAAAACAGCCCAGGGACAGATTATATACAAAAACGAGGGGTTGTTACAAGTATATAAAGGAGTGCGAAATGGATCAAAAAATTTCTTTAACCATTGACGGCAGAAAATTGGAGGCATCTCCGGAACAGACAATTCTCGAAGTAGCAAGAGAAAACGGCATACACATCCCCACCCTCTGCTACTACAAGGGAACCACCAACGTGGGGGCCTGCAGGGTGTGTGTTGTGGAAGTGGAGAATGCCCGGTCGCTGGTGGCATCATGCTGCATGCCGGTCAGCCAGGGAATGGTTGTCATGACCGACACGGAGAGGGTGATAAACGCCAGGAAACTGGTGGTAGAACTTCTCTGGTCGTCCGGAGATCATAACTGTCTCCAATGCGAAAAGAACGGGGATTGCGAACTTCAGGACCTCGTGTACGAACTGGGGATTGAGAAACCCAGCTTTGAGATTGCCCCCCCGGCATACGCGATAGAAGACACCAACTCCATGATACAGAGGGACCTCAACAAGTGTATCCTCTGCGGCAGATGCGTCCGTGTCTGCAATGAGATACAGGTACATGAGGTCCTCGACTTCTCGATGCGCGGCTCACATGCCAAGGTTGGTCCCGCCTTCGATGCAGACTATATAGATTCCGAGTGTGTATTCTGCGGCGCATGTGTGGACGCCTGCCCCGTTGGCGCCCTGACATTCAAACAGGCTCGATTCAAGGGACGCCCGTGGGAGATTGAAAAGGTGCGCACCACGTGCCCTTATTGCGGCGTGGGGTGCCAGATGGACCTTAATATCAACGAGGGAAAGGTCGTCAAGGTCACGACAAACAGGGATTATGGGACACCCAACCAGGGGATGCTCTGCTCGAAGGGCCGGTTCGGGATGAACTTCATAGACAATCCTGATCGTCTAAAAACGCCCCTTATCCGAAAGGATGGGGAGCTGCAAGAGGCGAGTTGGGAAGAGGCATACAGCTATATCGCGGAAAAATTTGCCTCCATAAAAGAGAAAAACGGCTCTGACAGCATCGCGGGGCTCTCCTCGGCACGCTGTACCAACGAGGAAAACTATCTCTTCCAGAAATTCATGAGAGCGGTGATCGGGACAAACAATGTCGATCACTGCGCCCGTCTCTGACACTCCGTTACGGTAGCCGGTCTGGCTGCCACATTCGGATCAGGGGCAATGACGAATTCGATAGAGGAGATAGAGTTTACAGACGCGATCCTCGCCATAGGAACGAACACGACGGAAAATCACCCGGTGATCGGATCGGGTGTGAAGAGGGCCGTCCGCCGGCACGGCGCAAAGCTGATTGTGATCGACCCCCGGAAGATCGGCCTCGTGGATTACGCCGATATCTGGCTGCGCCCTACACCCGGCACGAATGTGGCCGTTCTCAATGGTCTGATGAACGTGATCATTGAGGAGGACCTCTACGCCACCGAATATGTCGCAGGGCGCACCGAAGGCTTTGAGGCAATGAAGGCGGCCGTTGCGAAATATACACCTGACCATGTCGAAAAAATTACAGGGGTACCGGGTGACGATCTGAGAACCGCCGCACGCCTGTACGCAGCGGCTAAAAGCGCTTCCATCCTGTATGCAATGGGAATCACTCAGCATTCCCACGGTACTGACAATGTAAAATCCTGCGCAAATCTGGCAATGCTGTGCGGTAATGTCGGCATTGAGGGGGGTGGTGTCAATCCCCTCAGGGGTCAGAATAACGTCCAGGGCGCCTGCGACATGGGCGCGCTCCCCAATGTCTTCCCAGCGTATCAACAGGTTGCCAATGATGAGGCACGGGGAAAGTTCGAAAAGGCATGGGACGTTTCACTCCCTGTAAAACCGGGGCTGACCATTATGGAAATCATGGATGCGGCTCATGATGGAGACATCAAAGGCCTCTACATCATGGGAGAAAACCCGATGATTTCAGACCCTGATCTCACTCACGTTGAGGAATCTCTTAGAAACCTC
>Ga0222696_1000780_pt1 | contig 12093 bp, 7 predicted proteins | sample AntAcemetage1400_FD_179817 | JGI IMG/M metagenome (GOLD analysis project Ga0222696, IMG submission 179817) | Saline water microbial communities from Ace Lake, Antarctica - #1400 | ecosystem: Environmental > Aquatic > Non-marine Saline and Alkaline > Saline | place: Antarctica: Ace Lake... | reverse complement strand
CAATCCCGCCGAACTCAAGAAAATAGAAAAAAGACTGAGAGAAAGAGTTGAGGGAAAACCGGTTCCCCGGCGTTATGAGACCGCCGCACGCAGAAAAGACGGGAAGAAGGTCCCTGTGGAGATCACCGGGGCAAAAACTTCCTGGCATGGCCAGTCTGCCGATATCGTTATCATCCGCGATATTGAAGATCGAAAAAGGAGTGAGGAAAGACTTCGGGAGAGGGAGCGGAAATTCGGAAAACTTCTGAAAAGTATTCGTGACGGGGTCTATACTTTGGATAGTGACGGGCGTTTCACCTTTGTCAACGATGTCATTGTGAAACGGTCCAGTCAAACGCGCGAGTGGTTTCTGGGTCGAAGCTACCTCGGCGTCATCCGGCCAGAGGACCGGGACCGCGTTCATGAGAACTTCAAAGCGGTCATGCGAGGGGGCATGTTCCAGTCTATGAATTGGCCTACCCCACGGCATCCGGAGACCAACTCTGGGTGGAGGTCAATACCGCTGCCCTTCGGGACAGTACTGGCATCATCGGGCTGCTCGGGATTTCACGGGATATCAGCGACCGAAAGCTGGCAGAGGAATGCCTCGAAAGGGCCCATGAGGAATTAGAGGTCCGCGTCAAAGAGAGGACCGCGGAACTGAGACAAAGAGAGCAGGAACTAAAGAGAAAATCCATCGCCCTTGAGGAAACCAATATTGCCCTCAATATCCTGCTGAAAAAGAGAGAGCGAGACAAGAAGGAATTCGAGAAAAAGGTGCTGTCCAATGTGAAGGAATTGGTCGAGCCCTATGTGAAAAAACTAAAAAAAGCGCCCTTAGATACAAAAAATGAGACCTATCTTACTATTCTGGAGGACAATCTCAAGGAGATCATTTCACCCTTCTCACGCCTGCTTTCCGCCAAATATTCCAGCCTCACGCCGAGGGAAACCCAGGTGGCCGACCTCATCAGGCATGGTAAGAATACCAAAGAAATAGCAGACTTACTCGATTCTTCCATCTGGACCATACAATTTCATCGAAAGAATCTGAGGAGCAAGCTGGGCCTCAGAAACAGGCAAGACAACCTCAAATATCATCTCTTGACCTTTTCAGAATAGTAGGTTTAACCTACTCTCAATCCTGCTAATTTTTCTTGTTGACTTTTGGGATTCCGACCTCCTAATATGTACCATTGGGTAGAAATGCTGGGCAGTCTTAGTTCCTTTTTATTGAAATCAAATCATGTTTACGACAGATTGGTCGTATAGCCATTGTAGGCAGAATGATACGTCTTTTTAGCCCTTTGCGGCTTTGCGTCTTTGCGCGAGACCTGTTTGGCTCCCCACCTCTGGTTTCAGGAATGCGGGATCGCAGTTTCACTAAGACCGGCTTGACCGGGTTAAGTCAATGGAAACTGAATAATCACCACCAATGGGGTTGGAAGCCAGGAAATGTCCCACAGGCCTATAATAGTTGGATTTTACAGCGTCGTTTTACTGAATGCCTTTGGATAAGAAGACCCAAGGGCGTTTTTGTTTGGGGATGCGCGCAGAAATTGAGCCACATGGTTTTCAATTGCCGCTATATGGCCTTACGAATTAAGGCCGAGGGGCAGTTCGGAAGGGTCAAAGTTGCGGATTACTTTAGAGACAAGGCAGATCGGGAGAGACCGGTAAGCCGAGAAATAGGGCGCCAAAGCTGCTTGATGGTTTTGGATGTGGGGTTTTTGAAATAGAGGGCAAATACTGAAAATCACAGGAGGGATTTGCGATGAGGAAAATTGAGGGTTGTTTTTGGAAAAGAATTCATCTGATATTGGTCATCGTTTCAGCGGTGCTGTTGATGAGCGCCGGGACGGCCATAGCTAAGACCGTTTATGTGGACCAGAGCAATAGTTCCGGCACAGAGGATGGCACCACACCGGAGACCGCGTTCTTAACGATCCAGGAGGGTGTCAATGCTGCAAACCAGCTCGATACGGTGAAGGTTGCGCCGGGATTATATAATGAAGACGTATCCATTGACGGGGTGGCGATAAAACTGATTAGCGCTGACCCGTCTACTACCACCGTTCAAGGTGGAGGGGACGTATTGAACATATTCGGAGCGTTTAGCCCAGCCTCTGGATTTGGTGATGTGGAGGTAGCAGGGTTTACAATCACAGGGGGAAACAATTCAGGCATTTTGCTCAATTCGGATACTGTGAAGGGTATCATTCATAACAATATTATCTTGGGCAACAAATACGGTATCCGAGCGCAAAACGGTGCTGATGCGACGATCTACAATAACACCGTTTTGAACAATTCCTCCATTGGTATATCTGCCAACGGCGCGGAGGTTTCGGCAAGCAACAATATTATCGTTGACAATGAAGGATGCGGCTTAGATGCTCATCGTGCCACGATAAATAGTGCTTACGACAATTTACTCTCAAATACCGCAGGGGACTACTGCCCTGACTCCTATAACTACGGATATATTAACAAAACAAACGACACCTCCGCGCCTCCATTATTTTTAAGCGGAAACGGCTTCCATCTTTCCTCCGTATCCCCGTGCATAGACGCAGGCAGTCCGGCTACGGCCCACAACGACCCCGACGGCACGCGCAACGATCAGGGGGTTTTCGGTGGACCCGGATCAGCCAATTTCTGGCCCCAGCCGGCAGGCGCACCGGTGGTGACCCATCTTTCCGTAACTCCGTCGTCGGTAGCGGAAGGGGGCACCCTCACGCTCAAGGCCACGGGTAAGATTCCCTGAGCATAGGTGAGCGCAAAACTTACTAACGGATCGAACTCTTTACCAAAGGAGCAGGTGCAGGCCATGCCACAGAAACGACCTAAATGCCGGAGAGGTGGACCCTTTCTATTAACAATCCTGGTTTTCTTTGCGGCTGTTACAGGGTACCCGGCCGGAAATCTCAGTGCCCACATAGAACAAGCCGAGTATTTCTTTGATAGTGACCCGGGTGAAGGAAACGGCACAGCCCTTGAGGCCGTTGATGAACCCTTTGACTCGAATGAGGAATCTGTGGATCTCTCAGGGATTGATCTCTCCGGGCTCAAAATCGGCTCACACACCCTCTATGTCCGTTTCAAGAACTCGGATGGCGCTTGGGGCCTTGCCAGGCCCATACCCTATGACACCGGTTTCAAGTGCCCCCACAATTTCCGCATTACGGGTGAGCGATGGATCGCGGCAGCCGAATATTTCTTTGATACCGATCCCGGTGAAGGAAACGGCACACCTGTGGAACCGGCGGACGGTGTCTTTGGAGACCCGTCAGTGGCACTTGAGTTAGCGGGAATAGACATCTCTCACTTGCCTGTGGGAACACACACCCTGTATATCCGGTTTCAGGACAACGAGGGTACGTGGAGCTTAGCGCGTGAGATCTTTTTTGAGATCTATGAGCCGTCGACGATTGCGGCAGCGGAGTATTTCATTGACGGCGATCCGGGGCCTGGTAATGGTGTGCCTCTTACAGCAAAAGACGGGGAGTTCAATTTTGCCGAGGAGGATGTGGAACTGGCTGATATTGACACCACCGGATTGGCTGTTGGTGCCCACACCCTCAGTGTCCGCTTCAAGGATCAATTGGACCGCTGGGGCGCGCTTAGAAGCCAACCGTTTGCAGTGGGACGTCCCATCGCCTACAGCCCGACAATACCTGCCCAGGCTGCGACCGGGGACGGCCGCATCCCTCTTTCTGTGATCGTGGTTGATCACGTCGGGAGCAACACATGCAAACTGAGGGTGGACTATGCCCTGGTGGGATCTGACGATTGGGTGAAGATCACGGTTGAGAACGACAGCGTCTCGGCAACATACGGTGCGCCTGGCCTTGACAACACCGCAGCGTATCAGATCGGCGGGCCCTCAGGCTGGATCTGGACCGCCTCCGGCCCCAACACCATAGGATTTACGTGGTTGTCGAGGGAAGATCTCGGGGATGCCGGGTTGGCAGGCGTGAGGCTCCGTTTCACTATACACAACGGCACGGAAGAGCATGTGACCTCGACTGAAACCGACCCGTTCCAGGTGGACAGCCAATTGCCTGCGGCCCCTTGCCTAATTCCCTACAAGCCTGATCCCACGGGAGACAGAACGCCCACCCTGACCTGGCATCGGGTTCCGGATGCTTTCACCTATCGCGTCCAGATATCGACGGGGCACGGTTTCACGATTCTGGCATTGGATAAATCAAACATTTCCAAGACATGCTACACCCCTACAACGCCTCTTCCCTTTGGCAGAATTTTTTGGCGGGTAAGTGCATTTGACAATTTGGGAAATGAGAGCCCCTTTTCCTTTGCTGACGATTTTGTGATTATTGAGGACCTTGACGCGCCGTCGGTGGTCCTGAGTTACAGTGATCCGTCTCCGGTCTCGGCCGGGCCTTTGACCATTACCGCCGTTTTCAGCGAACCGTTGGTCTCCGTGCCGTGGATTGCGGTGGATCAGTCAGGCGCCCAGGACCTTGCTCAGACACCTATGCGCGGCGCCGGGACGACCTGGTCCTATATGTACACGGTAACCTGTGCTGATGGCAGCAGCTATATCGACGGTGCGGCCGCGGTATCCATTGGAAACGGTTTTGACTCTGCGGGCAATGAGAACGGACCTGCCCAGAACGACACGTTCATCATTAGCACCGGCGAATGTGGTTCCGGCAACATCATCGCCGCCGAGTATTTCTTTGATAGTGACCCGGGCGAGGGAAATGCCATAGGCCTTCAGGCCGCTGATGGGTTCTTTAATTCGAATGAGGAGTCCGTTGACCTTTCCGGGATTGATCTCTCCGGGCTCAAAATCGGTTCACACTCCCTGTTCGTCCGTTTCAAGAACTCGGACGGCGTCTGGGGCGTTGCCAGGCCCATACCCTATGATACCGGTTTCAAGAGCCCCCACAATTTCCGCATTACGGGTCAGCGGTGGATCGCCGCCGCCGAATATTTTTTCGACAACGACCCCGGAGAAGGGAACGGCACGCCTGTGGAACCAACGGGCGGCGTATTTGGGAACCGTTCAGTAGAACTTGAGCTATCGGGAATCGATGTATCTCATTTGCCGGTCGGGACCCACACCTTTTATCTCCGGCTTCAGGACAACGAGGGCACGTGGAGTTTGGCGCGTGAGACGCTGTTTGAGATCGATGAGCATTTCGTCATTGAGGGTGCAGAATACTTCATCGATGAAGATCCAGGTCCTGGTAATGGAGAACCCCTTACAGCAAAGGACGGACACTTTGACTCTGTTCAGGAGGAGGTGGAACTGTCGGAGATTGATACCACAGGATTGACTATCGGGGACCACACCCTCAGTGTCCGCTTCAAGGACAGCCGGGGCCGCTGGGGCAATGTTGTCCAAAGAGCATTCCTGATTAAACTCAAGTTTGAATGGCCACCTGTTCCAGGCGCGATCGGCTATGAACTTCAAGTGGATGATGACTGCGATAACTTCAGCACACCTGAGATTTATAGGTTCTATGAAGACACTGTCAGCGATACCTTTGATAACTATCTGCCTGACGGCGATTATTGCTGGCGTGTAAGGCCCGTATTCGGTGAAAACGATTTTGGCGAATGGGTCGACATGGGGCTTTTCAGCCAGCACCTGCCCACTTCTCCGGCCCCTGTGTGGGTGCCGCTCTACAGACTCTATAAAGAGGGTATTCACGATCATTATTATACCACTATTCCCGCTCACAGGGATGCTGCGGTGAACGATTCTGGCTACGTCTACGAAAAGATTGAGTGCTATGTGTCCGACCGGAAGGTTGACGACCCCAATTGCGGGTATCTTTTTCACCTGTACCATTCAGGAGATGACGTCCATTTCTATACAAGCAGTGAATCCGAGAAGAATTCCAAGATGGCTGCTGGATTCTCCTATGAGGGGATTGTTGGGTTTCTCTATGCCTCAGCCGGGGAGGGTCTGTTCCCTCTGGCGCACGCAGAACATGTGGCCAACACCGACCATTTTTATACGATCAGTAAGTTCGAATTTGACAACGCCATAGACCTATCTGGATGGGGATTTGAGGACCGAGGCTTTGTTGGTTATGTTTCCTCATCCGGCCTGGAAGATCCCACTGCCCATTCAAGACCCCAGGCAAATTTCGGAGGTGTTGATCTCGGCAGCGGCGCTTTTAGGGGTGTCAACAGCTTAGATCTGGCCATGAAAGGCCGTGGGCCCACTCTAAGTTTTAGACACTACTACAATTCCCTGAATTTTAATCGATACCCCATGGGACAGGGGTGGAGTCACAACCTCTGCTCTTACATAATCGAGAGCATATCCGGCACAGATCCGAAGGTGTTTGTCATTTGGGGCAATGGTACGATTTCTGAGTTTACCCAATCGGGACCTGGTCCCAGCGACTATGTGGACGAAACAGGTCATCACTATCAACTGTCTCTTGTGGATGACGGGATAAATTTCGGTTATGACCTGTTAAGAAAGGACCAGAGGGTATATAAGTTCAGACGGTTTGATGTGTATCCCTACGGAAAAGACAGAATTGTTTTGCTTTCTGTGGAGAATTGGAAGGGGAACACGCATACCTTCAATTACGATAATGTCACTGAGGTGTCGGATCAATTAGGCCGTATGCTAAGACTCAGCTACTATTATCCGGAGGGCCTCCTCCAAAAGGTAGAAGAGGTTATCGGGGGTGTGGTTATGAGGTGGGTTTCATTTATCTATAACGATAAGGGCCTGCTCGCCTACTTCACCGACGCGGCAGGGAAACAGACAGAGTACGCCTACTATGATGAAGAGGGGAGTCCTCGTCATAATCTGCTCAGGACTATTATATATCCGAATGGGAACACCGTAGATGTTGAATATGACGAGAATAACAAGAAGGCAACTTCCATCAAGCTGGGGGATGATCCTGCCGTGCAGATTGCCTATCCAAGCCCCGGCACGACAACCGTGACCGATCCGTTTGGAAATATGTCCAACTATATACACGAGCATTTCCGCTTGATCAGAGAGGAAGGTCCAGACCTCAATCCTTCGCTTTTTGAATACAACGATGCCGTGAACCCCAGCAAACCCACGCGAACGGTGGATAGAAAGGGAAATTCCACCTGGTTTTCGTACGACGGTATGGGGAATATTACCCGAATTACCAATGTTGAGGGGAGAATAGCCCTGTATAATTACAACAGCAAGAACAAGCTTACGAGCCATACCGAGTTCCATGTCGAAGCGGCACCGATTACACCCACTGTGTACACCTATGATACCGATGGCAACCGCCTCAGGAGCGTTGAGAACCCGGAACATGAGATTAAGGGGTTTAATTATGATGCGAACTATCAACTCAGTTCTATGGAAGATGGAAGGGGCTTTTTCACCCATTATGCTTATGATGCCTATGGGAATCTCAGCAGTGTTACAGATGCAGAAGACAACATCACAGAATTTACAAATGACTACGCAGGCCGCACCACCTATGTGAGGGACGGCAGAGAAAAAGAGGCCTGGTATACCCACGACAATCTGGATCACCTCTCAGGTGTAAAAAACCATATTTTGCAGGAAACAACAATGAGTTATAATGATAATGGACTTTTGGAAAGTGTCAACTGGACAAATGAGGGAACAACCGCCACGACAGTGTATGCCTATGATACCGAAGACCGTTTGCAATCGGTAACCAATGCCCTTGGCCGGGCTGCTATTTACACGTATGATGTTTTTGGGATGATCGAGACAAGGAACGACTATAAGAATGACATAACAAACTATGGGTATGATGAAAACCACAGACTTAAAGAGGTCAGCTATCCCGGAGGTATCAAAACCACCGTCAATCGAGATATGAATGGGCGTATTACCTCGGTCTCATCGCCTCAAGGCAACAGTCTCTTTGAGTATAACGATCTGAACTTACTCAAAAAACACACAGATCCCCACGGGAACATACTTGAGTACGAATATAATGATGCTGGCCGTTTATCCGCGATGATCTATCCCGGCTCGAAACGTGTGACCTATCTATATGATGAAGCGGGCAGGCTCAAACAGGTAAACGACTGGGTGGGCGGAGCGACAACCTATCTGTATGATGAGGCGGGAAACCCGAAAGAAACCCATCGACCGAACGGCACAAAGGCGGTCTATACCTATGACCGGGCTTCCCGGCTGACCGGTCTTATGGAGCAGAAACCGGATTTGACCGCTATTTGTTCTTATGCATACGCGCTTGACGGGGTTGGAAATCATGAGACCGTAACGGTAAATGCGGCGCCTTTGTCAACGCCGCCCTTGGTGACAGATGTCAACTACACCTATGACAGGAAGGTTAATCGCTTGCTCGCGGCAGGTTCCAGCGCATATACATATGACCATAATGGGAACAGGATTGGCAGAACGGGTGCGTCAGGTTCTACTGAGTATGAATGGGATAATGAAAACATGTTAAAAAAGGCCGGATCCGTTGAGTATTATTACGATGGGCTGGGCAACCGGATCACAAGAGTTGATGGTGTTGCAACCACGAAATATGTCCTGGATATGAGTGGAAAAATGACCCGTGTGCTGGCAGAAACCGATGCCGGTGGAGCAATCATCGCCTATTACGTATACGGCTTAGGGCTTATCAGCCGGATTACGTCTGAGCCCAATGTGACGCGCCGTTTTTACCATTATAATTACCGGGGCGATACCGTAGCATTGACCGATGAAGATGGGAACATGGCGGATAAATACGCATATGACGGATTTGGAAAATTGATTGACTCAGAGGGTGATACGCCCAACCCATTCAAATTCATAGGCCGTTACGGCGTGATGGACGAGGGAGATGATCTTTATTTCATGCGTGCGCGCTTTTACGATGCTGAAGTCGGGAGGTTTTTAAGTGAAGACCCATTAGGGTTCGGAGCTGGGGATTGGAATTTGTATGCGTATGTGTCAGGGAACCCGATTCTATTATCCGATCCTAAAGGCACTAACAGGGAGGATACGGAGAAAAGAGCGCGTGCGATAAGCGCCCTGAAGGAATGGCAAGTCACAACAGAGCAACTATATTACGAAGAGCAGGCATATATAACAGAATTGCAGTTGGATTTCATAGAAGATGCTATGACGAATACTCCCTATCTTGGTACAGGGGTTAAAATCGGGTTAGGCATTACGTCAGCTTTTGATGGTGAAGCAAAGAAATCTACATTTTATTTTATTTCTGCAGGAATTTCACTGAGCGGCAATGTGGCAGATTATTTATCATCATCATTAGTTGAAGAGGCAGCATCTACTCTTGTATTTGATATAGGGGGCGCAGCGATGGATTGGTTGCTATTCAAGTGACATGTCTATCTCTGCTACTCAGGTTCGGCGGTTTTCGATCAAGGTTTCTATCTAAGTTTAATAGGTTAGAGGTTTCGCGGCAAGTTTTTGTATTTTTCCTGAAACAACGGGGGAAAGATCATTTGCGAGGTACAGACGTATGAAAAAATGGTATGATTTTTTATTGTTGCCGGGCATTTTCCTTTACCTGTTTATTCCCGTTATGGTCTTTGCCGGAACCGTGCGCTATACATACAACGACCTAAACCGGCTCATTAGAGTGGAATATGTCGGTGTGGTGGCTGTGGAATATGAATATGATGTGGCAGGGAACAGAATCTTGCAAGCTGCTGATTCGGACGCTGATCTACTGCGTGATAGCCTTGAAAATACCATGTGTACTGATCCCAATGACGCTGATACAGATGATGATGGTATCCCTGATGGGCTTGAAGACAAAAATAAGAACGGTGCGTTTGACCCTGGTGAAACCCATCCCTGCAACGTTGATACAGACGGCGATGGCATACAGGATGGCACGGAGCTGGGTTACACTTTGGCCGATATTGGACCGGACACCGATCCGAATGTGTTCCAACCGGACCTGGATCCTGAAACCGAAACCGATCCCTTAGATTCTGATAGTGATGGAGATGGAATTATGGACGGTGTGGAAGATCCAAATCATAACGGAAAGGTTGATCCCGGCGAGACAAATCCAGGGGTTTATGATCCCAATGCAGATATTTCTGTTGAAAAGTCAGTGGACAACTTCAGGCCATATATAGGGGATCATGTTGTTTTTACTATTACCGTTACCAATAACGGTCCGGATAATGCTACAGCCATCCAGGTCACTGACCAGTTACCTGGTGACAGATTATATTATGTAGACGATGACTCAGGCGGATTTTATGATCCCGCTACAGGCATATGGAGCATAGGCGGGTTTTTGAACGGGGAGACTATTGTACTTAAGATTACCGTGGGCGTTGATTTCGCAGGTCAAATCACAAACATCGCAACAAGGACGGATTCAAATCCAATGGACGTAAGCCCTGCAAATGACTGGGATGACGCATCTTTGATTGTGCGTGGACCTATGCCCTGGCTACAGCTGCTACTGCTCGATGACTAATTGGCTACGAGAAGGACACTGCTACAAAGAAATGTTCAAACCCCCAGAATTCAAGCCCTGCGAATAATGAAAATGATGCCATTGAAACAAACACTCTCTTTTCAACCGTCAATGCCATGACGATTGAAAAGGGGACACTTATCGTCGAGGGGTTGTCCTTGAGTGATGACTGAGGCCTGACCTCATTCTCAAGATCCCCCATTACACAGGAGGATGTAATGAACCTGAAATGCCTTCTTCAAATCTGAATTGCGAAGGCGGGTAAAGATAAGGGCTGTAAAGAGGCTCCTCGCTCTCTGCTATTCCTCAGCAATTCTGGAAATTATACCGTGGATTCCACAACCGCGCTCTCCGCCTTGTCCTGAAAATTATCGCCCATGGTTCACAGCCTTATGACTGAAGGAGCTACACCATTACGGATACCCAATAACCCTGGCCACCGATCACGGTCAACTGACCAACGGAAAATGTTCAGTAACCAAAAAGGAGTAACCAGAAAATAGCAGCCAGCGACCAATGACCAGTGACTAATGACTATGGAAATGAACAACATCAGAAAAGGGCAAATAAGTTCAGAAGGTAAAGATGTCTTCCATTATAAAATTAACCTAAAAAATATATGGTGAGGATATGTCTGTTTTGTTTAGAAAAATAGCAGGAACGTTTGTAATAGTAATTTTTTTCTCATTAGTTATGCCTCAAATAGCTAATGCGCTCTGCCCTTATGGTGATGTTATTTCTTTATCAATTGGGGTTTCAAAATATGATCAGGTTTGTAACAATCAGTATCAGCGGTTTAAGTTTCCAGTAACTTCTGGTAGGCAATATAAAGTTACCGTAACACCAACTTCTTCTTCCTATGACACTGACTTATACGTAGGTGCGACAAGCTCAGTTTCAGACACTACTAATTATTTTGCAAGCTCAACTAATGGAAGTGGGAATGTTGATACGGTAACATTCACAGCTAGTTCCAGCACAAGCACTTCAGGTTATGCCTATGCTGCGGTAAAAGCCTACTCATCAGGAACACTTTCTTATTATATCAAGGTTGAAGATGTTACTGTTTCACCGCCCAATACCCCATCAACACCATCATTAACTCAAATAAGTAACGGCATTCGAGTCAGTTGGGGCAGTGTCAGTGGGGCAACCAGCTACAAGGTATACTGGGGGACCAACAGTAGTGTCAGTGAGACATACTACTCAGGCATCTTGACTACGAGTTCTCTGATTTACGATCACACTGGTCTGAGTAATGGGTCAACATATTATTATCGGGTTATGGCCTGCAACAGTGCTGGCTGTAGTGGACTATCAGGAATCAGATCAAAAACGTATGCAGTGGTACCAGGTACCCCATCAACACCATCATTAACTCAAATAAGTAACGGCATCCGGATCAGTTGGGGCAGCGTCAGTGGGGCAACCAGCTACAAGGTATACTGGGGGACCAACAGCAGTGTCAGTGAGACATACTACTCAGGCATCTTGACTACGAGTTCTCTGGTTTACGATCACACTGGTCTGAGTAATGGGTCAACATATTATTATCGGGTTATGGCCTGCAACAGTGCTGGCTGTAGTGGACTATCAGGAATCAGATCAAAAACGTATGCAGTGGTACCAGGTATCCCATCAACACCATCATTAACTCAAATAAGTA
>Ga0222696_1000779_pt1 | contig 12129 bp, 10 predicted proteins | sample AntAcemetage1400_FD_179817 | JGI IMG/M metagenome (GOLD analysis project Ga0222696, IMG submission 179817) | Saline water microbial communities from Ace Lake, Antarctica - #1400 | ecosystem: Environmental > Aquatic > Non-marine Saline and Alkaline > Saline | place: Antarctica: Ace Lake... | reverse complement strand
ATTTTTCATGATTTAATTCTTTGAAAACGTCCTTGCTGATACCATATTTTATTATTCTGATCCCTTCTCCCATGCTTAGATTAACCTGAAACCACTTTCTCCGACGAAGTATTTATTACTGTGTGAATTGCTCCGGCAATATCACTGACATAAACATACTGCCTCCAGAACTGCACTCCATAAACCAATAATTTTTTTTGGTGAATAGCTCCATAATAAATTCATTAACTGTCAGATCAAATCTCATCCGGGGGTAAAGACCATAAACAGTTACGAAGCGCAGAATCGTAAATACTGAATTATTATGTGACGATGAATCCAACAGAGCTTTTCCCCTGTTGGTTGATTAGTTGAATCAACCGATAGTACTTTTGGTAAAGAATCGCTCAATTTAGTTATAAACTTCATACTTTTTGAGGGGAAATCAATTCTTCTTCCAGTTTTTCTTTAACCCAGATTGGTTATCTCAATCACCCCAATAAAAATATTTGGTTTATTCGGCATCTTCTTTTATATCATGGAATGATATCTTCCCGGCTGAATCGATTTCTATCTTTTTTATCACAGTCGCCGGAGAACCGACGGCGACGGAATTGGAAGGAATGCTCTTGTTTACCAGGCTATTGGCTCCAATTAAACAATGTTTTCCGATAGTGACCCCTTTTAAAATAATTGTTGCGGCACCGATAAAGCAGCAATCTTCTATAGTCACAGGCATCTTTTCATATCTGTACCTTCCTCCTGACAGGGCCCACTTAACCGCGTCATGGGTATAAATCTGAACCCCGGAAGATATGCTGCAATGCGATCCGATCTTTAACCCACCACTGCCGTCCAAGATAACAAAGGGACCGATCCAGGTCCCCTCTCCCACGGTAACATCGCCAAAAACAATCACACTGTCATAAATTGAGGTCCCTTTACCGAATCCTAAATCTTGAGCTCTTTTCCAGCGATCTACCAGCATTTCATTGAAAGGAAGGGAACGCTCATACTTTTTTTTAAAATAATTACAACCTTCTCCATATACTGTTTCCAGTTCATCTATCAGATTTTGGATTTTATCGGAGGCTGGGCGAATATCGTGGAAAAATTTCCTGCCGGGAGGTTTCATCTTTTAATCTCCTTAAAGCAAATGAATTGTGAAGAGATAGCAGGCATTATTAAAGCGAAAATTTATTTTAGAAATATCCGGCACCACCATTCAAAGCTCAATAAAGACCAGATCAGAAGCCTACGGTTGGCCCGACCTTCGACATGATCGCTTATCAACTTTTTGACCATCGCTGGATTGAAAAAATCATTAATCATTGCGTCTTTATTCACCAATAGATTGTTAATATATTCAATACTCTCACCTTTAAACCAGCTCGCATCCGGGGCGGAAAAACCCTGTTTATCCTGATTGATAATCTCTCCGGGAACAAGTCGCGACAGCGCTTTTCTGAGTATTTTTTTCCCGTCACTGCTTTTGTAGATAGCTTTTTCGTAGCCAGGAAGGTTTTCATCAACTCGAATGTTATTCTCCAGATTATCCAGTTTCATTGACACCGGGATCCGCATAGCAAAGTCAACCAGATCATTATCCATGAAGGGAACCCGGATTTCCAGGCCATGGGCCATACTGAGCTTATCTTCCACCAGAAATAATCCATGTAAAAATGTTTTACTCTCAAAGTATAATGATTTATTAATATAATCCACCGGTCTGCTTCCTCTTTCGAGTTTGTCCCCGAAAACACTCCGAAAAACGTCAATCGTTCTGTAATCGCTCAATTCTTCCCAGAGATCGGGCTGGAACATATCTTTCAACAGGTGATTGGGAAGCAGCCGGTGCCAATACCGGTAATATTTTTCAATGTATGAATCCGAGTCGGGGGAGCCAGCCACCCGGAAATACCTCCAGGGATAACCCGCAAAAAGCTCGTCACCGCCCGAACCGCAGAGAAGGACTTTGACAAATTTGCTCGCCAGGCGATTAACATAGAAATTTGGATAACATTGACCGACGCGGGGATCTTCCAGATGCCAGATGAGTTTTTTCATCACTCTCTCCATATCCCCGGCCTTCAGCACAACTTCATATTGTTCCGTTTTATAAAGATTGGAGAGCTGTTCGGCTTTAGCTCGTTCATCAAAGGAGAGTTCAAGGCCGGAGGCCGAAGTAAGATCGAAACCGGCGGTAAATGTGGATAGATATGGTATGTTCCGGGCGGCAACGGAAGTAATTGAAGCGGAATCTATTCCTCCGCTCAACTGCGCGCCGACCGGAACATCACTGACCAACTGCCTCTTAACCGCCTGTTGAAAAAGGCGGTCAAGTTCGTTAATATATTCTTCTTCCGGCAATGGAGACGCGGGTTCTTGAAAATCATAATCCCAGTAACGCTTCCGGGTAAAACTACCGGGATCGCCCAATTGAACCGTAATACTGCAGCCGGAAGGCAGGAGTTTGATATCTTTAAAAAGAGTGCGATCACTTAAAATATTCTGGAAAGTAACATACTCCAGCAGAGCCTTCTTACAGATCCTCGCGGAGACAGCGGGATGTTCTAAGATAGCTTTTATTTCAGAAGCAAAGATTAATCGATTATCTTTAAAATAGTAGTAAAGCGGTTTTATCCCATAGCGATCCCGGGCTAAAAACAACCGGCTTTTATTCTTATCCCAGATGGCAAACGCGAACATCCCGTTGAAGCGGTGAAGACAATCGGGGCCCCATTCCTGGTAAGCCTTGAGAACTACCTCCGAATCGGAGTTAGATCGAAATTTACATCCTAAAGCTTCAAGTTCGACTCTCAAGCTCCGAAAGTTATAGGTCTCACCACTATAGGTAATGAAGATCGTATTGTCATCATTAGCCATGGGTTGGTGAGCGGCCGGCGTCAAATCGATCACCGCCAGACGACGATGGCCTAAACCGATAAAACCAGCGGAGAAAAAACCTTCTCCATCAGGGCCTCGGTGCTTCTGGATATCGGTCATCCGGCGGAGCGTACTGATGGAGACTTTCTCTCCATTAATATTAAATATCCCGGCTATACCACACATAAGATCTAAAAGAGACGTTTAAAAGAAAGGTTCTCAGTCATTTTGTGTAGATAAACTTTAATATGAACACGCTTGTAAAATCCCAAATAATAAATCACAAATAACAAATAAATCACAATAAACAAATTCGAAATCACAAACCCGCCTGGCGGAGCCTGGGCGGGCGAATACATCCCACCAAATAACATAGGTTTTTAAATGGGGGAAAACCAATTATCGTAACACTTTAGCCCTTTCTCCTCGTTCCCACGCTCTGCGTGGGAACGCACCGAGTCAGCTCCGTCACGATGCAGAGCATCGTGACGAGGGGTTGGATGGATTTTTAAAGCGCTAAAGTGTTACTAAAAGTTTAGTTTTTTCCCGATGCGAGTAATGGTTTCTATGACGTAAGCTTGATCATCTTCGCTCAAACCCGGGTAGATCGGGAGAGAGATAGAGCACCGGTCGGCAATGTAAGATTTCACAAAATCATACTTTTTCAGTCCGTATTTTCGGGCATAATACTTCTGAATATGCACCGCGTGAGTCCCCTGCCGGGTCGCGATTCCCATCTCCTCCAGCTGGCCCATGAATGAGTTGCGCTGAGCGGCAATCCGTTCGATCATCCGATATCGCTTTTTCGTCAGGGCTTCATCAATCTCGTCGGGGAGAAAGAGACAGACATAAGACTGCCAGCCGTGTTTGGCCCCTTCCCCAACTGAGGGAAGACGTAAGAAAGGAAGATCTTTCAGGCCCGCGTTATAGACACGCGCCACGCGGCGCTTAATTGCCATAATCCGGTTAAATTTTTTAAACTGCTCGACACCAATCGCGGCCTGCAGGTCGGTCAGGCGGAAGTTGTAACCCAGGTAAGGATAGTCGGAGAGAAGAAAGCTCCTCTTCCCCCGATGGCGGGCATAATCGGACCGGACGGCACCATGATCGCGCAGAGCGCGGGCCAGAACAGCGACGCGGCGTGATCGGGTGACAAGCATTCCCCCTTCCCCGGACGTGATTGATTTCCGCGGATGCATGCTGAAACAACCGGCCAGTCCGAATCCCCCGGTGTGAATCCCGTTCAGCCATCCTCCCAGCGAACAGGCGCAGTCTTCCACCACCTTGAGTCGATGCTTCCGGGCAATCTTCATGATCGCGGGCAGATCAGCAGGGAGACCGAAGAGATTGACCGGAAAGATGGCTCGGGTTCGGGGAGTGATCAAACGCTCGATCTCAGAGGGGTCCAGGTTGTAGGTTGCTAAATCGATATCGGCAAATACGGGACGGGCGCCCAGATACTCGGCGGCGTTGGCGGTCGATATCCAGGTAAAGGCGGGAACGATCACTTCGTCCCCGGGTTTCAGCCCGATACAGCGGGAGGCCACCATCTGAGCGGCCGTACAGGAACTGAACGCTACGGCTTCTGGCAAGCCGGTGTAGCGGGCAAAACGCTTCTCCAGTTCCCGCACATACGGTCCCTGTACAACCCACCCGGAGCGTAATGATTTGATCACCGCCGCCTCTTCCTCCGGCCCCAGAAATGGCCGGGAAATCGGGATATTCCGTTCAGGCTTTTTCAACCGCGTTCCTCCTCTTTTCAACCTCGGCCTTATGCGCCGTCCGCCAGGAGATTAACTCCTTCATCCCGTCTTCCAGCGGAGTTATCGCAGTAAAGTCAAGATCCTTCCGGGAATTTTCGATTGACCCTACCCGGTTAGTAACAAATGTCGTTCCACCGGGCAGGTACTCAACCTCGAGTTTGGACCCGGTCAAACGAAGCAGGAGTTCAGCCAGCTCTCGAATAGAGGTCCGCTCCCCGGTCCCAACATTAAAGAATGCGTCGGATATACCCGCCTTAAGCGCAAGAATATTGGCCCGGGCCACATCCCGCACGAAGACAAAATCATACGCCTGTGAACCGTCCCCGTAAACAACCGGGGGTAGTCCCTGATCAATCCGGTCCAATATCTTCATCATCACCGCCACATAAGCCCCCCGGTAATCCTGGCGCGGACCATAGACATTCATATAGCGCAACCCGACATAGTTCAGGCCGTAACGCTCGTAAAAAGCCCGGCACATCTGCTCCCCCGCTATCTTGGTTGCTCCATAAAATGTCCGGTTGTTGAATGGGTGGTTCTCGGCCATCGGGATTTCGACCGCGTCCCCATAGACAGACGCCGAGGAGGAAGAAATCAATTTCTTGACGCCGCAATCCCGGCAACATTCGACAACATTGAATGTACCCCTGATATTGACATCGAAAGCAGCGCGGGGGAATTCGTGGCATTGCAGCAGCCAGAGGGCGGCAAGATGGAAAACAGCGTCTTTTCCCTGCATGGCTTCCTTGAGAATGTCTGCCTGGCAGATGTCTCCGCCCGCATTGAAGATTGACACCCGCTGGTCTTGCAGAGCACTTTCGAGATTATCGATGGTACCTCGGGAGAAGTTATCGTAGACGACGATTTCGGTGGGATCTTCCTCAAGTAATTGTTCCACCAGATGAGAACCGATGAAACCCGCCCCGCCGATTACCAATATTTTGCTGTCTTTTATATTCATAGGAGTCTGCCCAGTTTAGTTTTAATTGGTAAGGTTTCAGTAAACCTCATCGCCTCGTGCTCGTAGTGCAAGACTTTAGTCCTGCTTTCGTCAGGCAGGACTGAAGTCCTGCACTACGAACTTAATGAAATTTCGAAGGAACGGGGTTCACTGAAAGCTTAGTTTAATTGTATGCATTATATTACTTGACATGGGAATAAACAACATTTTTTCTTGTTACCCAAGGTAAACTTTCATTGAACCCATATTTAATAAGGATGAACAAAGTTTATCACGGAATCGTTTATGTAGGGGGTGAAGAATTATATTTTCCACGGGGAGAGGGCGACGGTGATTCCGATCAAGTTTTTTCTACTTTTGTTTTGGTGTTTTAAACTTTTGTCATTTCCCTTTTCGAGTAAGGTCTATCTAATCGGGGGACTGTGTCTTCTGATTCCCATCATCGGATGAGATGGCGGCTTTGGAAAGAGCATAACTGGATATTGTACCTCCGATAAAGACTATCACTGTAGTTACCACCCGCTGGATAAGGACTACCGATACACTCAGAACAACCAGATAGCCTAACGTCCTGGAAGTAAAAACAATAACTAGCTCATTAATTCCTAATCCCGCCGGAGTAAAGCTGATCAGACCGCTCATCGAACTCATAGAAGAAATAACTGCCGAATTTAAAAAAGTGATGTTTTCAGTAAGTATCCTAAAAGCGAAATATACAGAAAATAATCTCAGCACGGCGGACAAGAAAATTATGGAAGATAAACCAACCAGTTCCTTTTTGTCCTTGGAAATAATTTTCCATCCTTCCAGCACTTGATTTAGCTTCTGGAAAAACCATCTTTTTGACTTCACTCCTTTAAAAGGAACAATGATGAGCAGGAAAGACGAGATAAAAAAAACAAGGAACAGAAACGTCAATGGCCCGCTTTGCAAACCTTCCCACAGTGAAAGATAAATCATAACCACTAACCCCAGAAAAGCATTGATCAAAAAAGATAATAACGCAGTTCCTGCCACCGTGCTGGCAAAATAGCTGAGAGGAAAATTATACCGCCGCTTCAAATACGTAGCTCTTAAACCCATTCCTCCTAAGTAGGGAATTATATAGTTTCCCATGGCGGTTATATAAACTAAGCCTACCGCTTCCATCAAATTCAGACGAACTTTGAATAGATTCAAGAGTTTCTTAAATAGCCCACCCCCAGGGATGGACTCCAGAAGTGAACAGAGAATGAGACCTCCCAAGGCCCATTTAGAAGTTACTCTGATCTCTCTAAATCGAGGAAGGTTTTCTTTAAGATAGATAACCGCAACGATCAGAATAACGGTAGGAATGATATAATAAATAAATCTGTTCTTCGACCTGAATAAATTCATTTAGCTCTCGATTATTCTTTTACCTTATAAACCGTTATCTCGGGACCTCTCTGGTGCGAATGAGGGGAAAAAGATTTTATGGGAAAAGCATCTTTTTCTAACCACAGGTAGAAATCATCCCGGGAGTGACAAATTTTAGGATGCTTATTTATAATTGATTGTTCACAGAAGATCTTTTTCAAGTTTTCGTTAATGACTACATACTGGATTCCCCTCTCCTTTATCTCATTCAAAGAAACTTCAACCCGGGTGCCGAGATTCAATATGTAATACTTCGGAAATGGTTGATTATCTAAAAAATATTTTAAAGCATAAGAATCTATCCTCTTTTTCTCCCTCTGGGCAATTTCCTTTCGCAAACTTTCTTCATCCAGATTATACAAATCATAATAAATGACATTATTTAGCTTCAGGTCGGGAGTGAGGTAGCCCATCCCATCAGCCGCTACTCGTGAGCCATGCGGAATATTCTCGAGAATCCACTCCCTGCCCACGACTAAAGTGGATGGCTTGAGTATCCTCAAGTCATGGGCTACCGACTGGACTACGGGTGAAATAGAAACCAGTATCGCTGCAGTTAGGATAATGAATGATTTCGCCCGCGGCGACATTTTTATAAAATTAATTATTTCTTGTAAAAAATATGCCGAACAGAGAAGCAGAAATGGAATAACGGGAAGTAAATACCTGGCAGAAACAATATTGCTTACACATATCACTAAAAAATAAGCCCCAATAAATAGTAGAAGCAAGGATGCAGCAAATACTTTCCTTATTTTAAAAATACAGAAAACGAGAGCGGCCATAACCACCAGGTATAATGGGATTGTTAATACCCGGGGGAAACCATCCTTAAGATAAAATAACCAGGGCTTCGCCGACTCATTCCCAATGTACGCAACTGCAGTTTGACCACCCATTACTAGCTGAGCGAGGCTCGAAATATACAAAATAAATATTTGGACTTTGAATATTAATTCTGGAACAAAAAGAGCGTATACAAGCAAAAATATTATCAGACTTGCTATAAGCTCTTTGGTCAGCACTCCCTTGTTAAAGTTTCGACATTGCTTTATATGGGCTATTATAAAAGGAAGAAAAATTACAATATTATAATTGCGGATTGAATTAGCACATCCCGCAAAGACGGCAAATAGAACATAATTCTTAAATCCAGGACACTTGCTGATTCGCCACAAGAACAGAAAGCTCAAAATTAAAAACAAATTAGCAACTGCCTGCCCGCGGGCAATTTGAGACAGCTCAATATGCATAGGGTTTATTGCCAGGAAAAGCGCAGCCACGATTCCCACGCGAGGAGAAAACATTTCCCGCCCTAATAAATAAAGTCCCCAAATACACAAACAACCAAAAATTGTTTCGACTAATCTGCCCAGAACAAAAAACGAGTAGGGGTTGGAGAAATAAAGATTGATGAACTCCGCCACGGAATGAAAATAGCCGACTAAACTGCCTATAAGGAAATAAGCGGAATCAACAAAAAAGAGGATATATAGACCGACTCCCATGTTATAAGTGTCTAGAAATTGGAAGTGGCCTATTTGAAGGGACTTATAAACATAATTGTGCTCATCTCCATAGGTCTGATAGAAAATCCCGGCGATTCTTAAAAAAAACCCAAGACACAAAACCAGGATAATCAAAATAATTATGTTCTTTTTATTCATCTTTAGCAGCGACCGGTTCATGGATAGAATTTTTTCATGAAGGTTGATCGGTCCATATACCTATAATAGTTCGAGTGGTTCTCGAGTCTGGCTCTCTCTTCCTCTCCGGCATAAAAATAATGGTAATCGCCTTCCCTGATGAGAGGAACCTGCATAATCCTTTTATACCAACGCCGAAGGCTATCTTCGGTAGAGGTTATGTATTCCGAAACAAAATCGAAATTGTAATTAGAAGTGTTGTTAATCAAACCTGAAACATCCAGCTTAGTATCCCGTGCCATATATTTTATCTCATAATCATTCCGGGAGACCTGGTCTATAAATTCGATTAGAGATAAAAGCTGCCCATTGCGGGAAAAATATGTATTGTTATCTATATCAAATACTACCCATTTCTTAAGCTGGGGATTAAACACCTCGATTACAGTATGACTATTATCGTAGCTGTTCCACTCATCAAGTGTTATGGCGGATGCCCGGCGGGATTTATAGCCCCATTCACCCAGCAATCGTGAAGCCAGTTTAGAAGAAGGACCACAGGTTAAAAACAGTTTGGTCTTGGTAGCTTTCTCCATTTGTTCATCATAGGATTTGCCTTCATCAGCGTAACCATGGGTCACTATCCAAGACAATGCTGAGATTAAAGCCAATAAATCGGATTTGAAAACAATCCTTTGTTCATTTCTCTTTCCCGGATTCACAAAGCGGTAAAGACCTTCTTTCCGGCAATCATATTTTTTAGAATCAAATCTATAGATTCCGGGCTGGATAATCAACCTTTCGGGAAGGTGAGAAGCCCGAATATTTTTTATCGATCTTTTGATTGGTGAGATTTTTGAAATATCTGATAAATACGCGAAATAAGCAAAAGTTTCCGTGTTATTCCCGGCACGATTTTCCTGCGAGGATTCACTCTCTAATGTACCTTTTTCCCTCAACTCCGGGCGCTGGATAACGTAACGGGCAAGAAAAGCTAAGATAAGCGCCACAGTAATTATCCCCAAGCTCAAGAGCCACAGTTTTTTCCTATTTTTAACGTTTTTCATATCTGTTTTTGACTTCCAACTGCTTACTAATCTGTTTACTTATCCTCTGCACTCGAAAAAGCTCTTTCTTGACAATCCCAATTTGATTGGCAATGAATCCAAAACTAATCATCTGAATCCCACCCAAAAACATTAGAATCATAAGAATAAATATTGGGCGGGTTGGATTTAAGGTTCCCATATACCTCTGGATGATAAAAACAATTCCCAGGATACTCCCCGCTATCACCATAAATATTCCAAGAAACCCAAAGACTATCATCGGCTTTTGATAAAATGAAAAAGCCAGATGAGACGCGGAGGTTGATTTGAAATGGAACTTGGATCTCCCCTTTTTTCGGCCGATTAAAACAGCCGGGATTTCCTTGACCCGGTAACCAAGGGCAATCGCCTTTGCCAGAATTTCCAGGTGGATTTCCTTCTTCTCGGATTCCAGTTCTAATAAATCAAGAACTTCTTTTCGATATCCCCGGAGAACACAGGTGATTGTCTTAATCCTGCCGGGGAAGGAGAAACCGAGGATTAAATTTCCTACCCTACTGATTAATATACGCTTTAATGGGACATCAATTACCTTCCCGCCTTTCATATAAGCCGACCCGAGAACAATGTCGGATTCTTTCTTTTCCATTTCATTCCAGATCAAGGAGATGTGGTCGGGGGAATAAGTGAGGTCAGCATCAATTGAGATAATTACATCCCCGGCAGCAGTGTTGAAACCTTGCCGGAGAGCATATCCCCTCCCCCGGTTGGGAGAATAGGTTACAATTTTAACTCGATCATCTCGAGCGGATGCCCGGCGACATAAATCGAGTGTATTATCGGTACTGCCGTCATTTACCAGGATTATCTCCCAGTTGAGATTGAGGGAAACTAATTCTGAGGTTACTGACTTTATTGTCTCATCGATAACCTCTTCTTCATTAAACATCGGGATGATGATTGACAGATCTACTTTTTCCATAGAACACCTTTATAACAGACGATTGTTTTATTGTTTAGCCTCGCATCGGTGGCAATTTAACAGACGATTGGATGTGATTGGATGTGAATTAACAAAATCAAACTTATGTCTTTCGATGGAGTTATAACTTTCTTATTTACTATACTCTAATTTTCTTTATTTTTCCTAACAATATAAATTCCAGCGTCTGTTACATTTGCCACACGTAGACATATATTTTACCATTAAACGCCTGAACTGGGAATAAATGTTGCCAGTAAGCAGGTGGCTGTTAAGTGGATTTTTGACTTTTTTACCTTAAACAACCTACAATGGATTTATACATTACAACGACCTTTAACGATCTTGAACCTTTCAACAGTCTTCAACGATCTTTAACGTTTTCTCTTTTTAACGTTCTTTATCTTCAACGTTTTTAAGCTTTAACGTCCTTTTGTTTCAACGTAATTCTATCGTCCTTTCATAATGAATTATATCTTTCAAGCGGAGAACACAGCCGGCAAGCATCCAGAAGATAGAGATAAGATCAACTGCATCAAAACGGTTTCCTGTAAAATTACAGACAATTATAGCCGGAATTGATGCCATAAAACCGAGCGCCATACCCTTCAGCATGGTATCTTTCTCCCGGCGATAGACATAAATACCATTTGTAAAGAGCAGAAGTAATAATACTACCAGGATTATTAACGCCGGGAATCCCATTTCACAAAGAATCGTTAAGAATAGATTATGAGCCGAGCCCCTTAATCCATTTTCAGTATAGTTGCCGATCAAATGTGAAAAAGTGAACCTTCCCATACCAAACCATGGATTTACACGCATCATCTTCAATCCACCTCCCAATAATATCGCCCGGGATCGTATGCTAATAGACTTTGATTCTGATAAATAAGAGACTGGACTATCAGTACGCTGGGAATAAATTCCCGACCGTTTGTTTACATCCAATGCGCTTTCAAACCTTTCCCTGATAGTATCGGGAACCAATATTGAAAAGTATAGTCCAGATATGATAACGGCAGTTACAGCTATTAGTAAGAGTACCTTACTTTTAAAAAAACATACTGTTAATAAAGCAGGAGGAAAAGAGAGCCAGGCTCCGCGTGAGTTGGTTGGGATGAATATTCTAAGACCAATTAAGATAGGGAAAATAAGAAATTTGGCGGAGGGTTTTCTAAAGCCAGTAAAAAAGGGAGCAATTATTAGACAGATATAATATGCTATAAAAGCGGCATAAAAATTAGGCTGCATGTTAATGCCGCCAAGGCGTCGCGTTGTTGAAGAATAGGTGCCGAAACCAAGTTCAACCCATTCCAATAATCCATAAAATACATTAACAATAACTATTATCATAAAAACCGCGTAAATTATTTTTATTATCTCCCTATCTCTTGCTATCTTATAAAAAAAGAACATTAATATAAAGGGAGTTAACCACCTTTTCAGGTCGAACATAACTCCT
>Ga0222696_1000770_pt1 | contig 12296 bp, 25 predicted proteins | sample AntAcemetage1400_FD_179817 | JGI IMG/M metagenome (GOLD analysis project Ga0222696, IMG submission 179817) | Saline water microbial communities from Ace Lake, Antarctica - #1400 | ecosystem: Environmental > Aquatic > Non-marine Saline and Alkaline > Saline | place: Antarctica: Ace Lake... | reverse complement strand
AGCTACCGCTTCAATCGGCGGTTCAATCTGGCGGCAATGACCGAGCGTGTGGTTCATGCCATCTGCAGCTGTCAAGCACGGCCGGAACGACTCCTGAGGTGTGCGGAGTTTGCTACCTAATCGAGTTTGGCAATGTCGTGCTTTTGCTACCGGTAGACGATCATTGGCAAATCCTGGAGGCTGCTCTGAAAGACTTTGAGCCGGGGTTTGAGATCAAGCGTCAGCAGCCTGAGGAATAAGACAGCGCTGAGATCAACCCTTGATGAGGCGGCCCATGCCCTGAGCCAACAGGCCATCCTGATCACGAACAACACACGTGAATTCGCCAAGGTGCCGAGCCTTCAGCTCCACAGCTGGGTGTCAGCGGCCTAACCCATCACCGCCTCACCACGCCGGTGAATCTCGCGGGCGTAGTCAGTCCAGACGCCCTGGCCCCAATAGCGGAAACAGCTGGTTTCCAGCAGCAGCACCTGGAGCAGCGCCTCTTGATAGGGCGGGGTTTTGGTCACGGCAGGATCCCCCGCCACCAAGGGATCAAACACCTGGTGGAAGCGGGCGCTGAGCTGGTTCATTGGCTCCAGCACGTTGCCGTAGCCCTCCACCCAACTGAGGTTGTTGGTCCACGACGCTCCCGCCATTGAGAACTGGGGATCGTTGGCTTGCAGTTCAGCGATCGCCGCTTCGGTGGCCTGTGGGGTGGGCGCGCTGCCAGTGGTTTGGCTAGCAACTTTTTGCCAGAGCTTGTGTTGGTGGATCGCCTGAATGTGCGGGAATTCAGCTGCGCTGACACCGGCGGCTTCCAGCAACTCCAGATATTCGGTGCCATTGATCGCCACCGTGCCTGATTGAGGGCCTGAATCACTCCCCATAGCGGCGATTTTCTGATGGGCCTGGATGAAGGCTGAGGGGAATTCATTCATCATTACGCCGCCATTTTCGCCGTCGGCAATCTGGGACACCAGCGCAGGGATTGTGGTTTCCCCCAGCCCTTGACGGCCCAGCCCTAACGCTTCGTAGCAGGGCTGCATCTGACCCACCAGCTTGGTGTCTGAGCCCTGGGTTTTGATCAGGGCGGTGATGGACACCGACTCGCCGCTGGAGTTGCGCGCCACCAGTTGGTTGGGAAGGTACTTCTGCTCCTGACTGAGGCTGGAGCCATCGAAATTCTCCACGCTGTGCTCCTGCACCAGCAGCCACTGGTAGCCGCACGCGCGCAGGGCCTTGATCAATTCATAGAGGGTGTCGGGGTGGTTGGGTAGGGCCATTTCCGGCGGCGAGAATCCCTTGACCCGTTGCAACGCCTCAGCACCGAAGATGGCGGCGAAATGCTGTTGCCAGGCCAGGATCTGCAGCTTCAGATCGGGGATCGGCGTAGAGGGAGCTACGGCATGGCTCCAGAAACTGCCCAGGAATTCCACATGGGGTTGCAGATTTGGATCGCAGGCGAGTTTTTTGAGGGCATCGAGAATGTCGACGCGGCCCATCTGCTCAAAACCCCAGAGCAGATTGCCGGAATAATCCAGCATGATCCGAGGGTTGCAGCCCTCTGCAATCAGCTGGGGGATGATCTCAGCGAGACGCTTGTAACAGTGGGCAAACGGTTCGGCGTTGTGGTTATCACCCTCGCCGGGGTGCTCCAGCATGTACTGAAGCTGGGAGATCAGCTCTCCACCAGCCCCAGCTGGAATCGTGGGCTGGTGCATGTGCAGGGCGCAGGCAAAGCCTGAGCTGATCTGCTCCAGCTTTAAGTTGGTGCGCGGCAGAAAGACCGGGCCGGCTGGCTGCACCAAAGCGAGGATCTCGGCTTCGTCGCCAGCGATCGGCGGTAGGGAACGGGTGGTCATGGCAGGAGCCAGGGGGTGATCAGCTTCAGTTCGACCTCGGCAAAGTCGGCATAATCCCAGTGGCGAGCTGAGCGTTGTGGGCCAGGACGGTGGCGGCAATCACCGCATCGATTTGCTGAATAACCGGGCTTTGGTGCTGCCTTCGAGGTTGCGGATCCTGAGAGGAGCCATCGACAGGCTCTCGCTTCTGCTCAAATCAAGGTTACCAACGCTTCGTGTCGAGCAGCAGGGCCTCCCTCACGTCTCGATTCCAGGCGAATGTCCCACCGCTGCGACGAGATCGGCGCGGGCAACCGTCCGCTGAATGGGTCAGATCGTTTCAATCGGATTAGGCTGCCGGGTGTTAGAGCGGCCCTTGGCAGGCCAAGCGGCGCTATTCAGAGAACTTTCCTTATGTTTGATGACTTGATGGCTCTCCCCGTGCAGAAACTACCTCTCGCTTTGGTCACTGGGCTTCTGGTTCTGCCGCTGCTGACCCCTGGCACAGCACAGGCTCAAAAGCGGATTCCCAAACTCCCGGGATATGACCAGTGTCCGCTCGGTTATGTGAATGACCTGAAGCAGCATTGCAATTCATTCATCTATTACGAGGTGACGCCCACCGCTGGAAAGCCCTGTCCATCGGGATGGATGAACATTGGGGCTGGCTATTGCAAGAAGAAAACACTCGGAATTTTCTGAGGCGCTTGGCAAGGTGAAAACTCGAGCCGTTTATCTCTGGCGTGGGGGCGGATGCCGCTCTGGAGTGGGCTCTGATCAGCCAACAGCTCTCCGCTGAGCTGGGCCACAAATGGCAGGGACGTTGGTTACTCCACGGACCAACGCGGGTCTCCGTTGAGAAGCACATGCCGGAATGATCAGGTTAGTCGACTAAACTGGTTGAACTCAAGCCAGCGGTGGTGGCCATGCGTCAGGTGAACATGCACGACGCCAAGACTCACCGGTAACGGCATCACCACTGAGCGAAGCCGAGCGCGATGAGCTGCGGCGCGGGCTGTTGCTTGGCAAATCCCGCACCAGTGCGCCCTGGAGGTGGCTCACATCATTCCAAGAAGTACTCAATGGCCGGGTGCTGCTCACACCCATAACCGGACATCCACGTGCTGAGAAGCCGCCTGAAAGTCTTGATCCGTTGTGAGCAGCGTCAGGTCGTAGCGCTGGCAAAGCTGGATGAGCAGGGCATCAATCGTGCCGATCTGGACACCCCGGCGGCGGCAGGAATTGCGGATGCCGGCGGCGGCGATGTGATCCTGCTTATCGGGCTGAAGAAAGGCGAGCACGGAGAGGCGCTCCACGAGCTCGTCACGGTTTTTGGGGCCGGCAAAACCCTGCAGCACTTCCTGGAGCACCAATCCGGTGGTGAAGACCTGGTCGGCACCCTGGAGCGCGGCCCGGAGTGCACCCACCTCAGGCACGCCCTGCTGGCCATCACGGCGAAAAGCCAGCGACCACACCGACGTGTCGACCAGCAAACTCACAGCTGGCGATCACGTTCGGCCTTGTAGTCGTAGCCGGGATCCCACTCGAGCTTGCCGAAGAGCTCCGCCACCTGGCGCTGTTCCCGGCGCGCGATGAACTCCTGCAGGGCGCGGGTGACGGCGGCTTTCTTGGTGGGCTCACCGCTCACACGGAAGGCGTGATCGAGCAGGGCCTGATCGAGAGCGAGATTCGTGGCCATGTGTGACCTCATGGTGAGGTGTCTACACAATAGTTCCTCCGGCCTGGTGGAGGGGGCATGCAAAGGCATGGCGCCTGGTAGGGGCTTCTCCCCCACCTACGAACGCCTGGGCGACTACTTGGCGGGGCGGATGCGCATGAGCCCCATCGACCAGCCGCTGATGCTCATGGAACTGCTCGGCCGCCGCAGCCCAGCCCCCGCCCAGGACATCGCCCGGCGGATCCTGGGGGAAGACGTGACCCAGATCGACACCTACGTGCAGCGGGTGCTCACCGGCAACGGCATCACCGCCTACGGGAACGACGCCTACAGCCTGATCGGCGGCCTGCCTGGGCTCACGGGTTGGGCCGATCGGTCTGTAGCCGTGAGCGAATCAAGAGCGGATCGCGGCGACAGTCGAGGATGGCGTAGATGTCGATTCTTTCCTCCTCCACCAAGTAGTAGAGCGCGAATGGGAATCTTCTGATTAGCAGCCGATGGAAGCCGTCGACCTTCGAATGGATGCCAGCGTACAGAGACAAAAACCGGACATCGGCTTCAATGGCGTCAAGAAAACGGTCGCCAAGGCCGACGAGTTGGCGCTCATAAAATATCCAGCCATTGCGGAGATCATCCCTGGCGGCGTCAAGAAGTCTGATGTCCACGGAGCTCAAATCTCAGCTCAGCGATGGCAGCATTCCAGGGCTGAAAACGGTCAGGATCCTGCCGTACCTGCTCACGGCGTCGCTCTAATTCATCGCGATGCCAGGAGGGGGAATCGACCTGATCGGGCGTAGCGGAGAGATCTGCCCAGAGGAGTTCCATCGCCTCGAGCTTCTCTTCCAGACTCATCTTAGCTAGAGAGAAATGTGCCGCCATCAGCCGAGGCCTCCGAGGGAGCAATCTCACCACTGTAGAGCTGATGCAAATGCAACCACGACAACGATCCAGACCACACGTTCAGAGGTTTGCTGTTCAACTCACCAGTGCCACCCCCTGTCCCCTCCCCCACCTACGAACGCCTGCGCGACGACGTGACGCGGCCGATGCGCATGAGCCACATCGATCAACCGCTCATGCTGATGGAGCTGCTCAGCCGCCGCAGCCCAGCCCCAGCCCAGGACATCGCCCGGCGGATCCTGGGGGAAGACGTGACCCAGATCGACTACTCACCGTCAATGGCGTGACCAGCTACGCCAACGACCACTACCGCCTGTTGGGTGGCGACGAACTGAGCGACGCCGAGCCGACAGCGCTGCTCACGCCATTGGCTGGATTGGCTCGATCGCCGGCAGCACACTTTCCAGAGCCTGCTTGGCCAGCTTCAGATCATGGCTCCCTTGCATCCGCAGCCAGAAGCCCTCGCTCAGACCAAAGAACCGGCAAAGGCGCAGATCGGTGTCGGCAGTGATCGCCCGCCGCCCTTTCACGATGGCGTTGATGCGGCTCTCGGGCACATCGATCGCCTGCGCCAACCGGTACTGGCTGATCCCCAATGGCCGCAAGAACTCCTCCAGCAGCACCTCGCCGGGGTGAACGAGCATCGCGTCAGTGATAGTCAACGATTTCGACATCCTCTGGCCCGGCTTCCGTCCAGTGAAAGCAGAGCCGGAACTGGTCGTTGATGCGGATGCTGTGCTGGCCATGGCGGTCTCCCCGGAGCGGCTCCAGGCGGTTGCCTGGTGGAATCTGCAGATCGTTGAGGCCTGCGGCGGCATCAAGAATGGCGAGCTTGCGCAAGGAGAGCTTGCGGAAGGCCACGCGAGCGATGCTCCCAAAGCGCCGCACCGGCTTTCCCGAAAACAAGGCCTGGGTGTCTCGGCAACGAAACGACCTGATCACACCGCTACCTTACCACCGCCAGGCGTAGGCACGTCAAGCGGTGGTACAGGGCGACGGCGATCACGAGCTGACATGGCGGCCTGGCTTGCCTGTGTTCTTCCCCTTACAAGTGCCACCCCCGTCACACCCCAGCGAGGATGCGCCCATGCCACTGAACGCATGAAGCGAATGGGCGAGACACGCCGATCAGTGGCTATCGAGCGTCAGCGGACAGGATCCCCACGAAAAAGAAGCGCGGCCCCAAAGGCCAGCCCTCATAGGTCCAGGCTGCCGGTCAGCTCTTCGATCGAGCAGCCCAGCTGAGCGGCCACGTCCTTGAGGATCTGGCGCAGGGTGCCGACCTTCACGGGCTTGTGGGCGGGAATTGTGAGGTGTGGCTGCCTGTCTGTCGGGTCACCGCGTAGCCATGGCGTTGCAGGCGCTCAGCCAAGAGCTGGCCGTTGACGTCCCGCGGAATCCTCACAGGGCCAGCAGTTCCTGCCTCACGTGATGAAGACGGATCAGGGGTGGCGCCTCGCCGGGATCGAAATGGCAGACAACGGCATCGCGGATCTCCCGGTGGAGCTCCTCGAGGGTGCCTGCCTCGGTGTGGATCGCTGCACCGGCAGCACTGGCCCGGAAGGAGCCATCCTCCGCTTCCTCCACCACGAAAAGGATTTCCTGCATGGCCGCCTCCAGTGTCATCACTCTTGCAGTGGAGGAAGGGATCCTGCTGCTGACTGGGCAGCCGCCCGCGCCCAATCCAGAAGGGATCCCAGCAGGGGCGATGACCTGACGGGCCGCCCAAAGCCAACCCTGGCCCTCTGCTGCGTTCCGCGAGCAGCGCGGCGAGGATGTGGTCTGCCGGGCAGAAGTCTTCGGCTGCGCGCATGGCTTCCGCCGTCACAGCTCAGCCTCAGCCACCTGGTCCAACTGTGCGGCAAGGGCTGGCAGGCTCTCGGAAACAATCTGCCAGATGGTGTCGTCTTCCAGGCCAAAGTAGGCATGGGCCAGAACATCACGGAGACCAGCAATTCGCCGCCAAGGAACCTGCAAATGGCGCTCCCGGATCTCCGCAGGGATCTGCTTAGCCGCTTCGCCCAGCACCTCCAGATTCCTCAGCACGGCATCAAGCGTCAGCTCATCATCGAGAAACTGTTGCTTGGTGAGGCCACTGCTGTAGCGGAGCACCTTGGTGCAGCACTTCCGAATGTCCTGAAGAAACAAGGTCCAGTCGCGACCCTGGTGCTGCTCAGGCAAGCGGAAGGGCCTCCTGCTCAATGCGTTGGCGTAATTCCGGGCGAAGTCCGCGCCGGGTGACCAGATCCACCCGAGCGTTGAGCAGATCTTCCAGGGCCAGCTTGAGATCCATGTACTGCTCAAAGCTGGGGCTGCCTGGGAAATCCACAAGCAGGTCCACATCGCTCTGGTTCGCTGCCGTGCCGTGGAGCACAGAGCCAAACACCCGCAGATCCCGACCACCGTGGGCAGCGATGAGCGCCTGCAGCTTGGGCGCCAACTGCGACAGCTGCTGGAGCGTTGGGGGTTGGCTGGCGGTCATGATGCCCATTCTGCTGCCCCTCGCCAGTACCGCCCCGATCCCGGGCCGCGCGGCTCCAGGGCCCGCAGCACGTTTTGCCATGGCCTTCCCATCGGTTTTGGGTATGGAGGGGACTGGGTTGGCTGCAGCCGCCACGCGCCCGCGCCAGAAGGGATCCCGGCAGGGGCTCCGGCCTGACGGGCCGCCCAAAACCAGACCTGGCCCAAGCGCCCGGCAGCCGCCAGCACCGCTCCATGCCCCCTCCCACCTCCCCCACCTACGAACGCCTGCGCGACGACGTGACGCGGCGGATGCGCATGAGCCCCATCGATCAACCGCTGATGCTCATGGAACTGCTGGGCCGCCGCAGCCCCGCCCCAGCCGAGGACATCGCCCGGCGGATCCTGGGCGAAGACGTGACCCAGATCGACGACTCACCGTCAACGGCGTGACCAGCTACGCCAACGACCACTACCGCCTGTTGGGCGGCGTAGCCGAAGGCTTCTGCGTAGCAGTAGAGCTGAGCGTTGCCGAGCGCGATGAGCTGCTGCAGCTCTGCCGCCAGCGCCTCAACACTTTCCGCGCCCGTGGCCGCTGCGAATGCTGCGGCGCGGGCTGTTGCTCAGCAAATCCCTCACCAGCGGGCCCTGGAGGTGGACCACATCGTGCCCAGGACGATGAGCGGCTCCGACGACCTCAGCACAACCTGCAGGCCAGCGACACCCTGCGCCGCTCAGATCAGAACGGCAAGGTGGCCGCCACATCCGAGAGACGGATCAGCAGGGTGTCGGGGTCGATGGGTGAGGGATCAAAACCCATGTGGAGATAGAAGCTGCGGGCTTCCGTGGACGCTGCATGAACCACGATGCCGCGCACGCCGATCTGTGTGCTGGCCTGCAGCACCCGCTCAAACGCATCGGCGAGCAGTGCGCGAGCGATGCCTCGTCCCTGGACACTGCGGCAGACCGCCAACCGCGCCAACACCACCACTGGAATGGGATCGGGCATGTTGCGCCTGAAACGCCCAGGGGCTGAGGCCACGGCCACCGAGCCGGAGGCCAGGGCTACATAGGCCTTGACGATGTCGTCGCCATTGCAGACCACGAAGCTGCGCGTCGCACCGCCCTTCTGGTTGGTCAGTGCACGCTGCTGAAGCCAGTGGTCAAGGCTGGAATCGCCACAGTCAAAGCCGACAGTGCTGTGATGCTGCGCCAGCGGCTGCGGCGCCTGCAGATCCATCAGCGCTGCCAGGGCTTCGGTGCCGTCATGGTGCGTTGTAGACGATCCGATGGGGTGGGCGGAGCGTCGAGCTGGCGAAGAAACAAGTCGAACTGTTCAGGCGAAATGGCCTGCCAGGCCTGCTGCACCAGCAGCTCACGGGCGGCATTGCGGGCCGCCTGCAGAACGAAGTCGGTTCGGGTGAGGCCAGAAGTACGGACCGCGCGATCGATCAGCGCCTGATCGTCGGGCGTGACCCGCAAGTTCCAGCTGAGTCGAGGAGTGGCAGCCACGGATCAACAGCAGGCGTTAAGCAACCCTAGCCCTTTCAGGTAGACGTTGTCTATCCACATGATCACGGTGCAGGCCGACAGGGGCATCACGCTGGGACTCCGTCGTGGTGGACGTGATGGCAGCGCGAGTGGGCAAGGGTTGGAGCGGATGCTCTTGTCCGTTCCCCCGCTGGATGAGGCCCAAGTGTTGCCGTGGCCTGCCCATTGGTTCTGCAGATGAAGGGGACTGGGGCGGCATAACCACACCCGGAGCCGGGTTGGCTGCAGCCGCTGCGCGCTCACACCAGAAGGGATCCCAGCAGGAGCGCCAGCCTGACGGGCCGCCCAAAACCCAACCTGGTCGGAGCGACCGGCAACCGCCACCATCGCTCCATGCCCCCATGCCCCCATGCCCCCATGCCCCCATGCCCTCATGCCCCCTGCCCCCTCCCCCACCTACGAACGCCTGCGCGACGACGTGACGCGGCGGATGCGCATGAGCCCCATCGACCAGCCGCTGATGGTGTAGCCGAAGGCTTCCGCGTAGCGGTTGGAACTGCTCGGCCGCTGATTTGCCAAGCAACAGCCAGCCCCGCCCCGTCGCAGGACATCGCCCGGCGGATCCTGGGGGAAGACGTGACCCAGATCGACACCTCACCGTCAACGGCATGACCAGCTACGCCTACGACCACTACCGCCTGTTGGGCGGCGAGGAGCTGAGTGACGCCGAGCGCGATGAGCTTCTAGCCCTCTGCCGCCAGCGCCTCGACGCCTTCCGCGCCCAAGCACCAGTGCGCCCTGGAGGTGGATCACATCATCCCCAGAAACCAGGGAGGACCCGACGACCTCTCCAACTTCCAGGCCCTCTGCTTCCGCTGTAATGCCGGCAAGCGAGACACGGATCGCACCGACTTTCGCGGACTCCTCGCCAGCTACCAGATCAGGCAGGAGGGTTGTGTGTTCTGCGCGCTGGAGGGCAGCGGCCGGGTGCTGCTGGAGAGCGAATTGGCGCTCTGCATCGCCGATGCCTATCCGGTGAGTGAGGGGCACAGCCTGGTGATCTCCAGGCGCCATGTGTCCGACGGGCTGGAGTTGCACCAGCCGGAGTGGAATGCGGTGGTGGAACTGCTCAAGCGCCGGCGGGAGCAGCTCGCGACTGACGATGCCGGGATCAGCGGCTGGAATGTGGGGCTGAACTCAGGCGAGGCGGCGGTGCAGACGGTGTTTCATGCGCACTGGCATCTGATTCCAAGGCGGCAGGGGGATTGTGAGCAGCCGCGAGGTGGGGTACGGGGAGTGATTCCTGCGCATCAGGCCTATTGAAGACACTCAGCTCTGACTCGGCTACAACTGGGCCAAGCCCAGCCACCATTCATGGCCTACTGGTGAGTCAACCAAAACAGACCTACCGGCAGGAGACCGACGGCGGCTACATCTGGTCGCCCAAGGCCAATGCCAACGGCGCGCGCAATGTGAGCTACGACAACCTCACCCGCTGCCAGCGGGGGGATGTGGTGTTCAGCTACGCCAACGGCAAGATCAGCCAGATCGGCTTGGTGGAAACAGCGGCGATCACCGCGCCCAAGCCGCCTGAGTTCGGATCGACCGGCGACAACTGGAGCCAGGAAGGTTGGCTGGTGCGCGTGAACTGGCAACCGCTGCGCCAAGCGTTGGTGCCGCAGACGTTCTTCGAGCTGCTGCAACCGCTGCTGCCTGAGCGCCACAGCCCGATCAGCACCAACTCAGGCCGGGGCAACCAGGGGGTGTACCTGGCGGGGCTGGGCGAAACCCTTGGCTTGCTACTGCTCAAGCTGATCGAAGACCATGCCGACCCGGCAGTGCGCGTGCACCTGGTGGTGCTGGCAGAAGAGGGCAACTACACCACCGCCCTGCTCGATGACATGCAACGGCTGCGGGAGGTGCCGAGCAGCACCGAGCGCGATGCGCTCACCAAGGCGCGGCTGGGGCAGGGGTTGTTCCGCCATCGGGTGTCTGAACTGGAGCCGGCCTGCCGGGTGACGGGGCTGGCGCGACAACAGTTTCTGGTGGCGAGCCACATCAAACCTTGGCGGGATTGCGATAACCGCGAGCGGCTCAGCGGAGCCAACGGCCTGCTGCTCTCCCCCCATGTGGACAAGCTGTTTGATCGCCACTGGATCAGCTTTGATGCCGAGGGTGCACTGCTCTGCGAACACGAGGCGGCCCGCGATGCGCTTCGCTGCTGGGGGATCGATGGGGCCAACCTGATCCGGCCGTTCAGTCGGGAGCAGGAGGCATTCCTGAGCGCCCATCGGGAGGCGCTTCGGACCTGAGGCGGCTTCGATCAGGCGTGTGAGGGAGGGTCGGCCACCACAGGCTGATCCGATTGCCCGGGTCGCCGGAGCACGGCATGGAGGAGATCCTCGTCGGTGATCTCCGGAATCTCTGTGTACTCCTCTGGCTGGATCACGTGGGCATCCACACGCAGAAGATCAGAGCGGATCGGATCCTCAGGAGAAGTAGAGACGAAAACGAAGTTGTTCTCTTGCATTAGCCTTTCGCATCGAAATGATCTGCCGGTGGGAGGATCGTTTCGTGTACACGATGACGACCAGACGCCTCTCAAGCAGGCCCAGGCAGACGATCCGTTCCTCACCATAGTCGCGGCGCACATCCTGGAACTCAAGCGTGGGCCCTGAAAAGACGCGCTCAGCATCAAGAAAATCCAGGCCGCGCTGCTCAACGGTTCGCAGGCGCTTGGCCGGGTCAAAGCTGATCACCGGGCAGGAAGCGCCGAATGAACAGCTTCAGCGGCATTGGCCCGCAGCGGGGAATCCAGCTGGCGCTACCCGGAATCCGACGCCGGCACTGCACCTCAAGGTGGGGATCGGTGCCAGGGAGGAGCTGCACCCGGTAGCGGTACTCGGCATCGGCAGCCTGCTCGGGGCTCTGAATTGGCTCCGCCCTGGGCTGCGTGCTCAGGAAGGCGGCGAGGAAGCAGGCGGGTTCATGGTTTTCGCGCAGGGCTGCCGCAAAGCGCCAGGCGGCTCCGGTGGGGTAGCCGTCGTGATGGAGGTAAACGTGGCTCTCCGGGTCGCCGGGAAAGCCGGTGAAGGAGTAGACGGCGCGGGTGGCCAAGGCGCTGGGGCGGCTGCATTGGTGAGTGCCACCGGCGTATCAGCGACATGCCTCCTTACAAAACCTGCACGGTGCGTTCACCTTTCCTGCTCGATGGAGGCCGCCTCCGCTGCCTGCTCCTGATGGGCCTTGAGGGTGAGGCCCTTAGCGTCTTTCCACTCGGTGCGGCCATTGGCATTACGGGCGAGCAGCATCATCGCCGCCTGGGATGGTGAGGTGAATTCGTAGGCCTGGGCGAGGCTGAGGCCGGATGGTTCCTTGAGAAACACTCCCTGGCTCACCAGTTGCGCACGGGCCGTGACCCAGGCGGGAGGCGTGGAGTCGACGAAGTCGGTTCGGGCCCGGGCGCCACGCAACACGGTGAAACCGCCTGGCGACTCAAAGCCCTGGCCGGAAGCGTCTGGGCCCTTGAGGTGAAACAGCCTGCGGCTGGAGGCAGACGGCTTGCCCGATGGCTGCTCAAAAGCTCGGAAACCCAGCACCGGGCAGCAGAGCAGCACCTCCTCCAGGAAGCCATCAGCCTCGGCCCGGTCCATCTCCGCCAGGGAGATCGAGTGCCCCTGCACGACGTTCTCCAGGCGGCAGCGCTTGGCCTCCTGGGCCATCACAATCAGGCGCGCCTCCAGATGCTGGGCATGGGCCTTGTTGAGGTAGCCATCTTTGGAGGTGAAGGCATAGGCGGTAGTCCAGAACTCCTTGGCCTGGTGTTGCTCCAGGCGGCGGCCTAGGTGTGCTTTCTCACCAGGTCATTCAGCGATCAGCAGCCGCTGGAGGCATTGCTGAGGAGTGAGGCCACCGAGAGCCATGTGGCACCTGCTGCCGTTATA
>Ga0222696_1000764_pt1 | contig 12336 bp, 11 predicted proteins | sample AntAcemetage1400_FD_179817 | JGI IMG/M metagenome (GOLD analysis project Ga0222696, IMG submission 179817) | Saline water microbial communities from Ace Lake, Antarctica - #1400 | ecosystem: Environmental > Aquatic > Non-marine Saline and Alkaline > Saline | place: Antarctica: Ace Lake... | reverse complement strand
CACCGGGTATCTTATCCAGAATAAGGTTTATGCCCTCTTTGGTTATAGTAAGAGGCGTACGTAATTCGTGCGATACCGTAGAGAGAAACTGCGTCTTTAGCTCATCTAGCTTTTCAAGCCTCTTGTTCTTCTCCTTCAACTCTTTGTAAAGGAGCTTAACGCCTTCGTTTGCCTTCTCAAGTCTCCATGCCTGCTCCGCTAATTGCGTCCTGTTCTCTTTCAAGACCCTTTCCGCTAATTTTCTATCGGTTACATCACGGACCGTTGTATGCAAAACATGGTCGCCTTTTAGTAGCATCTTAACCAACATAACATCAGCAAAAAAATCCTCTCCTCCTACCTTTCTATGCGTCCATTCAAAAAAGTGCAAACCGCGCTCCATGGCCTTTGCCATCATCTCATTCGCCTTTACTGAGGAGAGGCTTCCGTCAAGCTGATATTCAGGCGAGAGGTCAACCGGCATCTTGGAACAAAACTCCTTTTCATCTTTACATCCGAAGAGTTTTATAGCCGCGGGATTACCGCTGATAAACCTCTTTCCCTGTACTAGTATCATAATAGCGTCTTTGGATGTCTCATAAAGCGCCTTATGTCTAAGCTCGCTTTCATACAACGCGTCTATTACACTTTTATGTTTTGAGATATCTTTACATATATGTATACTACCGGCAGGCTTGCCTTTGCTATCAAAGACAGGTGCGGCTGCAACCGCTAAGGCCGTATCCGTGCCGGGTGCGGCAACCTCCCCCATGTGAGAATTATTATCCTTTTTTGACTTTTTAAACAGGCACCCGCGCGGGGGCTTATCTAAATTATGGATTAACTTAAAACATTTTTTGCCAATAATCGCCTTGGTGCTCATATTTACTAATTTCGCTAAGGCCCTATTAGCTTTTATGATAGTAAAATCTTTATCCTGAATAAATACAGGGTCTGGCATCAAGTCAAAAGCGCTTATCCATTTATCCGCTAACCATGCCTTATCGTGTATCACGTTACTCTTTTTCGCTTTCAAGATCTTATTCACCTCGGATATTTGTTTTTACAGCTTCAACCAGGACAGAGCAATCGCTGGTCTTGACACAATAATCATCAGCTCCTACCCTTTTTGCCTTTACCGCATCCACGGCATCTATGGTTCCTGTCATCATTATGATCTTCAGAAAAACGTTTCATAATCTTAATATCCTGATCATTATCATCAATAATCAATATCTTGCTTCCCCATATTCACTCCTTTAATGAGGCCCTCTGCTTTCTTTAAGAAAGCAAGAATAGGGGCAAATTTCCGCCGTAGGCGAATCTGCCTACGGTCTGGCATACTCATTCTCTATGACCACGTTGCTTGACCTAAGTGTCTTTTTCGTCTGGTTTTCCTTGCTAAAAAATTCTATCTCTTTGTCGCCCCTATGCCCGAACCTTTTACAAAAGAGACAAGGTGCTCATCTTTGAGTCCACTTGTAACAGGCTTATTTAGCTTTTCCTTTTGCGTGCTATCCAAAAGCTTTTCAGCGGCAGGATTCATCATGATAACTTTACCCTTAGTATCGACAACTACCAGACCTTCAGAGAGGCTTCTCATGACCGCTTCTGGGGTGTTTTGAAGATAGAATTCCTTTTTCAAGACTTTACATCAGCCTTTTGCTTAGCCAGGTGAGCCAATATACCGGCAAATATTATACTGACGATACCTGTCGCAACATACGATATAACTACCAATGAAGACATGTTATTACTCTCTATAATTTATATTTGTAATATATGCGGTAAAATAAATTTGGAATTTGACATTAAATTATAATAATAATCTTTTTATGCTATCAAGCAATACCTTGGAATCAAAGGGCTTGGTTAAGTACGCGTCCGCACCAACCTCCATTCCTAAATCCTTGTCAGAACTTTGACTCCTTGCTGTAAAAAGTATAATAGGGATCTTCTTGTAACGCTCGTCAAACTTTAGCATCCTACAAACCTTGTATCCGTCTATCTTTGGCAGCATAAGATCAAGGATAATAAGATTGGGCATCTCTTTCCTCGCTGTGTCCAGGGCCTGTTGCCCATCAGAAGCAACAAGAACTTCGTAGCCCTCTGCCTCCAATCTTATCCTGACCAATGCAACAATATCTTCTTCATCATCTACCACAAGTATTCTTTTGCTAATCATAAAAATCTCCTATATATCTTTACATATGACAGTATATATAAACATATACTTTATGTCAAATGCATAAGCCAAACAAGATCTTATTTTCTGCTTATAGGCAGGGTTATGGATACGGTAGTGCCTTGTGACTTTTTACTTGTTATATTGATACTACCGTTATGCAGGCTTATTATCTGTTTGCATACTGTAAGGCCCAGGCCTATGCCCTTTGCTTTTGTTGTAAAAAATGGCTCAAATAGTTTATTAAGGTCAACTTTTGAGATGCCTGGGCCGTTATCCTTAAAATATATCTGAAAGCTATTATCTTTCTTGCTGTAATGACTCTTTATCTCTATAGCGCCTCTTTTGTCATAAAACGATTGATAAGAATTATCCAGGATATTAGAAAGCAGGCTGGTTATATGCACCGGGTCCGCTTCTATCTTATCTCCTTTGTTGCATTCACAGCTCATACTTACCTCTACATCATATACGCTATATTTAGCCCTAAAGTTACGTACACATTCCGCGATTAGATCACATATTAGAACGGTTTGATACTGGGGCACCATTACCTTTGAATAGCTTAAAAGATTTTTTATAATAATATCGCTTTCGTGTATCTTCTTATCTATGTTATTCAGATGACTTACAATAGATTTATCTTTTGATTTATGCTTTATATTATAAACAGCTGTCTTTATAACGCCGAGCGGGTTCCGAAGCTCATGCGCAACTGTAGCGGCAAGCGCCCCTATATCAGCTAAACGTTTAGAACTCTCAAGGTCTCGATGAGCTAAGATAAGATCCCCTGTCTTCTTCTCTACTTCAATCTCAAGGTTGTCTTTTAGGCCCCGCAATATCTCGTCTGCTTTTTTCCGCGCTGTGACATCAGTATCAGTGCCTCTATATCCAAGTAATTTACCTGTCTTGCTTAAAATGGGCAATCCGCTTGTCTCCAAGTATACTATATGTCCGTCTCTGTGCATATTTTTGTTAACAAACCCTTTAAAGGGTTTCTTCATACTAAAAAACTGGAATGCCTTCTTCTTTAACTTCCCCCTTATCTCTGGAATAAAAAGGCTATAAAAATACTTCTTCCCTACAAGTTCATTCGGCTTATACCCAAGAATATTCTTAACGGTGGGGCTTGCATATGTATAGAGTCCTGTTGTATCGACTTCCCAGATCCATCCGCCGGCAGTTTCAGCAACCTGCATAAAGCGCTCTTCACTTCTCTGGAGGATCTTTTCCGCCTCCCTATATTCTGTTATATCCCAAAATATACCGAAGATACCTACTATCTTATCCTCGTTATCCCGCAAAGGGGCTTTTAATGTATGTGTAATTCTCTCTATGCCGTCTTTTATATACTTCTCCTCGATCTCTCTTGTTTTTCCCTTGCGCATTATAGCATTATCATCTGACCTATACTTCTCTGCTAATTTTTCCGGAAAAAAGTCATAATCTGTCTTCCCCTTTATCTGTGATGGCTTGATCTTAAGGTCCTTGGCATAACTCTTATTGCATAGTAAATAGACAGAATTTAAATCCTTGTAAAATATCTTATGCGGTATATTATCCAAAAGCGTCTTATATATGTAGGTAGTATCTTTGCCCATACTCATCTCTTTAAACAGATTTCTCTATAAGGTGGATTACATCAAGCGGATTAATCGGCTTTATAAGGCGATCTTTTATATTGCACATCTTAAGAAGCAATGAGTGTTCATGATGAGTAAAAACACCTGTAATAGCGATTATCGGTATATCTCTAGTCTCAGGCTTTGACATCAGCTCATTCGCAACCTTGAAGCCGCTCTTCTTGTCCATCTTAAGATCGAGTAATATGACATCAGGGTTTGCCTGAATTATCTCTTCAGCCGCATTGATGCTCTCTGAAGCAGCTATTGGATCATAACCTGTCAGTCTTAGTGTCTCCACCATCTCATCCAGAAATTCCTTGTCATCATCTACAACCATTACCTTCTTCTTAGTCTCCATAGATCCCTCCAAGCTATCTTAATATACTTTTTACAGTTTTAATCAGCTTCTCGATATCTACTGGTTTCGGTATATACTCTTTTACCCCGCATGCTTTAATTTTTTTTATCTCCTCTTTTGAGCTAAGGATAGTAACCGCGAAGATCGGTATATTGCTAGTGTCCTCGTACATATGGAGAATCTTGCACACTTCAAAACCATCGAGCCCGGGCATCTTAAAATCCAAGAGTATTAAAGATGGCTTTTTAGTATATATCTTTCTCCCTGCCTCGAAACCATTTGACGCGAAATCAAGGTCAAAACCATTATTACCAAGCGCGACTTTAAGCTCCTCAAGAAACTCTATATCATCATCTACAATAAGTATCGTCTTCTTTCCTGTCAAGAGTTTCTCAGGTATAGGTATCTGATACTTTTTCATAAACCTTATAAGGTCATCCTCAGATATGCGCCTGTGACCTCCGGGGGTGGAGTAAGCCTTAAGCTTGTTCTCGTTTATCCAGTTTATAACTGTTGTATGGTGAACATTACATAGCTTTGCTGTCTGATGTGTTGTAAGAATCTTGTGAGCCATTATATAAAGCCTCCGCTTATATCTATTATAGTTATTCTATTATTTCTACTATAAGTATAGCATCCCTTTTATGGTAGGTCAATGGTTAATAGAAAAGAACTTAAAAGAATAAGACGGGCTACCTGTAAAAGGGCCTGTCCGTTCTTCCTTTTTTATGCCTTCTTGAAACATTTACCGCTTCTGAGGCTCTCCTCTATCTCCTCTAATGTGCGGCCCTTTGTCTCAGGAACATAGAAATAAGAGAATACTAAACCAGCAATAGCGACCAACGCGTAAAGCCAAAAAGCACTTGAACGCCCAAGCTTATCCGCCATTGTAAGAAATGTAAGCGCAACTATCATATTGAATGTCCAATTTGCTACCGTAGCTATACTCATAGCCCTTCCTCGTATCCTTAAAGGGTATATCTCGGCAATAATAAGCCAGAATATCGGACCCAAACTTATAGCAAAGGATGCTATGTAGCAGGCTAGGCCCGCGACCGTTATCCACTTAAGTGATCCTGAAAGGCTTGGCACTCTAAAAGCAAAGCCTAGTACGGTAAGGCTTAGTATCATACCTATAAGCCCCGTAAAAAGTAATGGCCTTCTGCCTAATCTATCCAGAAGCCATATAGCGACTATTGTCATAAGTACATTAACTATACCTACACCAGCTGTTGCGAGTATAGATACCTTTGCGGATTCAAATCCAGCAAACTCAAATATCGTAGGGGCGTAATATATAACAGTATTTATGCCTGTTGCCTGCTGAATAAAGGCAAGGCCTATGCCTACGATAAGAGCGGGCCTTATCCATGGCTCTAAAAGCTCCCCCCAACCACCTGCCTTCTGCTTAAGTGTCTTGTTAATAACTTCGAGTTCTTTATCAACATTTTCCTTATTGCGAATGCGCTCAAGTATAGCGCGAGCCCTTTTAACAAGAGACTGGCTGAGCAGCCAACGTGGACTTTCCGGTAAAAACAGCATACCTACAAGCAATACTATAGCTGGTACTGCGCCAAAAGCAAACATCCATCGCCAATTGTCTGAAGCTGAAAACGCGTAATCGACTACATAGGATAAGACTATACCGCAAGTAATCATGAGCTGATTCAGAGATACAAGCGCGCCCCTTACCTCTGTTGGCGCGACCTCTGAAATATAGAGTGGCGCTACAAACGACGCGACACCTATCGCGACGCCTATTATAACACGGCAAGATATAAGCCATATTACATTCTGCGCAAAGGCAGAGCCGAGTGCCCCAATGGCAAAGAATATTGCGGTCCATATTATGGTCTGGCGCCTACCGATCTTATCTGATACACCACCGCTTGCCGCAGCACCTACGATTGCGCCTAAGAGCACAGCACTTACTACTATCTCTTCCATTATTGATGTTAAATGGAATTCATCTTTTATAAAAAGTATAGCACCGGATATTACCCCTGTATCATAACCAAACAAGAGCCCTGCCAAAGCCGCTATAAGAGCTACAAAATACACAAAAAAATTCTGCTCACTTGGCCTGCCTATATCTGCCATAATAGTACCTCCTATTTATTTTTATAAAAACATACTATATTAATATAACAAATTTAAATATCCATAACAACTTAAATCATAATTTTTTATTTTTTTTTAGACAGAAAGCAAAAAGCAGCAGCTATCAAAAAGATAGCTGCTGCTTCTATTTAAATAATGGGGCGAGCGACGGGATTTGAACCCGCGACCGCCTGAGCCACATTCAGGTGCTCTGCCAACTGAGCTACGCCCGCCATATATTAATCGTGGCACATCTATTTCGGTTATAAGTGTTAAGTTATCGGTTGTCGCTTTACAATAAAAGCCATAAACCTAAAACCGTACACCTAAAACCGATGATCGAAAAAATGGCGTGCCCGGTAGGATTCGGACCTACGACCCTCTGCTTAGCATCCAGCATCAAGTTACCTTGACCGCCCATTAGCTATTGACTAACAGGGTTGCTGGCTGGACTATGTCTTCACCATCTCAGGCGTGCGGCGTATAGTCTCTGAGGATCCTCCGCTTAGTTCTTTATAGTTATTAGCCCACTTTATAGCTTCTGATTGATGATTGGCAGGAGCATCAAAACGAATGGCTTTCGGACAATTTGTTCTATTGGGAACATAAAGCACTGTCTCTTTTTCTGGACAATATATCGCATAATAATCAAACGCACTCTCTAAATATTTTCTTATGTGCGTTCCATTTTTATCTGCCCAACTAGTTCTAAATCGTACTTCAATAGTTCCATTTTTCTTTAAGCTAGAATACTTCACTTGTAGCTTAAGAGCTTTTCCTTTGTCCGAAATAGCTACAACATCATATGGTTGATGTTCAGATAGTGGTATGCAAGGCACATATCCTTTTTTAGTTAAATCAAATATGACGCTTGCCAAACCAATATCTGCTTTCGTTTTTGTATGATGCATCCTCACCTCCTTTCATATCAAGGTAGGCTAATAACCCTAAGCTCGGTTTCCTGCAAGTTGCCCTATATTAATATAGGGGATCCTTGCATACAGCCACATCCACTCTACAGATTGAATTCTCCATAGAGGCTCCTTATTGAAGGCAGATGCTCTATCCAGCTGAGCTACGGGCACACTATTTTCGGTTTTTGTTTATCGGTTTGCGTTAAAAACCGTATACCTAAAACCAAATACCGAAAATTAATAATGGTCGGGGCGACCAGATTTGAACTGGCGACCCCCTGGTCCCAAACCAGGTGCTCTAGCCAAGCTGAGCCACGCCCCGACGTAATTAGTTATTATACTTGCGCAAGCGCATATAGTCAATCAGAAAAATAGCTACAACGATAAAACAGAACATTGTAAAAATATCACCGAATCTGGTATAAAATGTAAAAAACGAATCGGAATAGACCACGACAAGAGATGTCTTGTGCCCCGGTACAAAAATATCTTCCCCTCTAACCTCTACCCTAGAGTAGATCATGCCTGACCGATCGATAAAACAAGATAGGCCTGTATTCGCGCTGCGCACGAAAGGCCTTCTATTTTCTACTGCCCTAAAAACAGAGTTTGAGACATGCTGATAAGCTGCGCATGTCTTGCCAAACCAGGCATCATTTGTCATATTCACCATAAAAAAAGCGCCGTTCCTTACAAACTGCCTGACTAAGTCCGGAAAAATATCCTCAAAACATATCAGTACAGAGAAAGGAGACGCCCTCATTAATGGCAATTGAAATACTGTATATTCGCTGCCTGGTATAAATTTTCCTGTTAAAGGCAATATATCGTAGAGCCATGAAAAGTATCTGCTTAAGGGGATAAACTCTCCGAATAGTACAAGATGCAATTTATTATACTGCCTTATAATTGTGCCTTGTCTTGAAAATAAAAGAGCGCTATTATAGTCACCTTCATACCTGCTGCTCTCCGCTGCAATAAGTGGTGCACCCGCAAGAATCGGTATTCCAACCTTTTTCGCAAGGCCTTCTACATACTCCATAAGGCGGTCATCTCTATCAGGATAACCCGGAATAGCTGTCTCTGGCCATATGATTACATCGGGCTTTGCAGCTGCCACATCAATAGTAAGCTTTTTGTATTGAGCCAGGATATAATTTCTGTATGCCGAGTCCCATTTATGCAGTTGCTTAATGTTAGCCTGGATAACTGAAACCTTAATGGTTTTGGCAGACATAGAATTCTCAGCAAGCTCACCTATCCTTGCCTGACCATATATAAGAACGGACATCACGATTAAAAAGACTGCAAGGACCTGGACAAAAGGGTGCGCCTTGATCTCTTCTTTAAAAGATAGGTTCGATTTCGCAAAAAAACTGCTATTTTGTTTCTGGCATCTTATCCCCATCTTCACAACAGTAAACACAGCAAAATTTACCAATATTATCAAAAAAGATATTCCATACGCACCTGTTATCTCAGATATTTGTATTATAGGCAGGTTCTCATATTGTGAGTAAGCCATAAGATTCCAACCTATGCCCCCACCTATATGCGAGCGAAGGTATTCAAGAATGCACCACGCGCTAGGCAGTATCAAATAACCTGCAAAGCGTGGGGCATGAAGCATAAAACGCCTATTAAAGAATAACCCAAAGGCTCCGAAATAGAGCCCCTGGTATAGGGATAATATTATCCATCCGGCTACGGTTACATTGACAAGCCAGTACATTGAAAATAAAAAGAATAAAAAACCACAGACGTATGATAACAGAAAAGCGCTCTTAGCATCCTTTTCGTGTAACGCAAAAAAGAGCGGGGCAAACCCGATCCACGCAAAATAAGAAAGATTGAATGAGGAAAAACCAAGTGATAAGATTATCGCTGAAATGATAGCAGGCAGGTAACGATATAGAATATTTGGAACGCGCGATACAGACATTATTTTCCGCAGCACTTTTTATACTTCTTACCGCTTCCACAGGTACAAGGGTCGTTTCTGCCTATCTTGGCAGTATCTCTTGTATAGGTCTTAGGTGGGCCTATATCAGGCGCTTGAGGAGGTTTAAGGCTCTGATTAATATCAATAGGCATCCCTCCGGCAGCAGGGGCCTTTTTGCGCATATCACGCATTGAACCTGCCTCAGGATGTATGAGCTCCTGCGATACACCTTTAAAAACCCCTACGGTATCTTCTTTTTCTACAGCCTGTATCCTAAATATATACTCAAGAGAATCCTCTCTTATAGAATCTATCATAGCCATAAACATCTCATAGGCCTCTCTCTGATACTCAACAAGGGGATCTCTCTGTCCATAGCCTCTTAAATGAATGCCTTCGCGTAAATGATCAATACCTAAAAGATGCTCCTTCCATTTACCGTCAATGGTTTGCAAGAGAACAAACTTTGCTATCCGCTGCATCTTTTCCGAGGTGATAGATGCCTCTTTCTCGTTATAGGCGGATTTTATTTTTTCGCTGATGTAGCTTCTCAGCTCCTCGCGGCTTAAAGACTGGGTCTCATCCTTACTTAGGTTTATAAGAAATTTTCCTCTGAACCTGTTTAGGAGATCATTATAATCCCACTCCTCTGGGTGCAGTTTCTCAGGCGCGTAAATATCAAGCGCGGCATCACTCGCGTCATCTGTCATATTGAATATATGCTCTTTTAGGTTCTCGCTTTCCAGGATCGTCTTTCTTTCCGCGTAAATAACTTCCCTCTGCTTATTCATAACATTATCGTATTCAAGAACATGCTTTCTTATATCGAAGTTATGAGACTCTACTCTCCTCTGGGCTGTTTCAATAGACCTGGCTACCAGTTTATGCTCAGCTATAGGCTGTCCTTCTTCAAGCTGGAAAAAATCTATTAAACGCGCAACTCTGTCAGAGGCGAATATCCTCATAAGATCATCCTCTAAAGATATATAGAATCTGCTTGAGCCAGGGTCACCTTGCCTGCCCGCACGACCTCTCAACTGATTGTCAATGCGCCTTGCCTCATGACGTTCCGAACCTATTATATGAAGGCCTCCTAAATCAACAACCGAGTTATGCTCTTGCTCAGCCTCCTGCTTAAACCTTGTTAACATCTCATCCCGCTCCTGCTCTGAGACTGCCTTGCCACCTGCTTCTACCTGCTTTACCATATCGTCTGTTTTAGATTCAGGATTTCCACCAAGCAGGATATCTGTTCCACGGCCCGCCATGTTCGTTGCTATTGTAACAGCGCCCCTGCTACCTGTCTGCGCTATAATGTGCGCTTCAAATTCATGATATTTAGCGTTAAGTACGTTATGCGGCACGCCTTTGAGCCTAAGTAATTCTCCTATGTGCTCTGACTTATCTATAGATACGGTACCGACAAGTACAGGCCTACCTTCTTTATGCAAGCATGTTATCTCATCTACTATGGCGTTAAATTTTTCTTTTGCTGTCCTGTAAACAACATCGGGATAATTGGTTCTCGCCAGCGGCTTATTAGTAGGCACTAAGACGACATCAAGACTGTAGATCTTTAAAAACTCCTCTGACTCAGTTACAGCGGTTCCTGTCATGCCTGCCAGCTTCTCATACATACGAAAATAGTTCTGGAACGTGATAGTAGCAAGAGTCTGATTCTCCCTCTCTATCTTAACGCCCTCCTTCGATTCTATCGCCTGGTGAAGCCCGTCACTCCAGCGTCTTCCGGGCATAAGCCTTCCCGTAAACTCATCAACTATAATAACCTGCCCATCCTTAACAATGTAATCAACATCAGCCTTAAAATTATTATGCGCGCGCAATGCCTGATTAACATGGTGCTTATATTCCATAGAAGAGAGCGTGTGCATATCCTTTATCCCCAAAAGCTCCGATGCCTTTGATTCGCCTGCTTCTGTCAGATACGATGTGCGACCCTTCTCATCTATTATAAAATCTCCTGTCTCTTCCTTGGTCTGCTCATCACGCTCACCCTTTTTAAGCCTTGGTATTATCTTATCTATCTGGTAATATTTATCTGTTGATGCCTCCGCGGGGCCTGATATAATAAGAGGTGTTCTGGCCTCATCAATAAGTATGCTATCGACCTCATCGACTATCGCGAAAAATGGGTCTCGCTGCACCATATCTTCTTTAGACACAACCATATTATCACGCAGGTAATCAAACCCGAATTCATTATTAGTACCATAGGTTATATCAGCGCCATAGGCTATTTGTCTCTCTTCAGGTCGCATATCATGCTGTATAACGCCGACTGTAAGGCCTAAGAATTCATAGATAGGCCCCATCCATTCACAATCGCGACGTGAAAGATAATCATTTACAGTAATAACATGCACCCCTTTACCTAGAAGGGCATTAAGATATACCGGCAGGGTAGCCACAAGAGTCTTTCCCTCACCCGTTGTCATCTCAGCGATCCTTCCTTCATGAAGCACGATGCCGCCTATAATCTGGCTATCGAAATGGCGCATATTTACTTTACGCTTCGCTGCCTCTCGCACTACCGCAAAGGCCTCAGGGAGTATCTCATCAAATAAACCGTTATACAGTTTCTTTAACCGCTGCCTTGCCTTGTCCTTGGTGGTCTGCGTCGTAGACTCGTCAATCTGCTGCTTAATGCCCTCTATATCTTTTGAAAGAGCCTTCTCGTTCTCTCTGATCTTCTTGCGAAATTCATCTGTCTTCGCGCGTAAAGCTTCATCAGCGAGTGAAGATATGAGCTCTTCTTGACTATTTACCTTTTGCAGGATAGGCTCGAGCTTAGTTAGCTCTTTCTCATTTTGTGAACCAAAGATTATCTTTTTTATCCAGTTTATCATTTTCTACCTTTAGACCGTTAAAGCAAATTAAACCGAAACAGTTTCCGATCCAATCGGGACAGTGTCTTCATTGCAATCGGGACAGTGTTTTTATTTCAATCAGGACAGTGGACACCCACTGTCCTTCTTAATTTAATAACAGTGTCCCGAACAATTTGGAAACTGTTTCGATCCTTCTATTACTTCCATTTTAGAAACGCCTGTATAAACCTTTCAATATCCCCATCCATGACAGCCTGGGTATTCGAGGTCTCCTCTTTAGTCCTGTGATCCTTGACCATATTATATGGGTGGAATACGTAAGACCGTATCTGGCTACCCCACTCTATCTTCTGTTTAGCGGTATGCTCTTTCTCCATCTTTGCG
>Ga0222696_1000756_pt1 | contig 12418 bp, 7 predicted proteins | sample AntAcemetage1400_FD_179817 | JGI IMG/M metagenome (GOLD analysis project Ga0222696, IMG submission 179817) | Saline water microbial communities from Ace Lake, Antarctica - #1400 | ecosystem: Environmental > Aquatic > Non-marine Saline and Alkaline > Saline | place: Antarctica: Ace Lake... | reverse complement strand
GAATAGATGCAAAAACCCATATATTATAAAATAAAGCAGTTTATACTAACATATTCGACGCATATATTACTTATTATCGTCTCTCTTAGTTGCATACTGCCTCTTTTATGGATGTTCTCATCAAGCTTAAAGACTCAGGCTACAGTATTTTCCGACATGAGTCTTTTTCCGCAGAACCCTCATTGGGAAAATTTTTATATAGCCTGGACAAAGGGAGGTTTTGGCAGGTATTTCTTTAATAGTCTTCTCTATACTATCGTAGTTGTACTAGGTATCGTATTTGCTACATCTCTGGCGGCATATGGAATATCGCGGCTAAAGATACCCGGTAAGAATATCATATTCTATGTTTTTTTAGCGGCCATGATGATACCTATACCCGGTGCGTTTGTAGCGTTATACGTGCTTTTGAATAAACTTGGATTTTTAAACCCTCATACAGGTATTCCATTGTTGGATGACGCTATAATGAGGCTTGGCTATATCCTGCCTTTGATTAATAGTGGGCTATCTCTCGGCATATATATGCTTAAGACATTTTTTGACAAGATGCCTGGGGACCTGGAAGATTCCGCGAGGATCGACGGTTGTTCGGTATTTGGTATATATTGGCATATAGCGCTACCTATGGCAAAGCCGGCTATAGCGGTTATTGTAATCTTTAATACATTGAATGTATGGAATGAATACTTACTCGCTATGCTTGTGTTGACAGGCAAGAACCTTATGCCGTTGACCAGGGCACTTATGGTATTTCGCGGTACGCATATTACTGAATACCCGCTTCTTATGTCAGGCATGACAATTACGGTAATACCGATTATAATTGTATATATAATATTGCAAAAACATATAATCGCGGGCATAACAGCGGGAGCGGTAAAGGGATGATTATTCGGTTGCAGGTTTACGGTTTACGGTTATCGTTAATACTTTTTGCGTTGATGCTGCTTGTGACTTCTGCTTCCGCACTAGAGTTGCCGGAAGGAGTAAGGGATTACTATAAAGATAATGTGGCTAGTTCTCCCGGGACATCAGAAGGTGTGCCTGCCACAGTAAAAAAGGCTGATGTAACAGAGGGTGTTGATATGGGCAGAAGGGAGACCAAGGAGTATGATTTTAGCGATGAATCTCCAGGGGCTCTTATGGCAAAGGCATGGGAAGCGCTTAATAAAAAGGATGAGCAGGCTATTATCGCTTATACATCAAGGTGTATAGAGCTTTACGAGGAAGATGCTAAGAATCAGGAGGCAGAACTTGATGTCTTCGCGTCATCAGGCTCCGAAGCGGATTACGATGCCTTAAATAATGTCGCTGCCTCGTACTTTATACGCGCAGAATTTTATAAGTATAAGAAAGACTGGAAGGAATCCAGGAAGAATTATAAAAAGGTTATAGATAATTTCTATTTTGCGCAATACTGGGATCCGCGTGGATGGTGGTGGAAACCGGCGGAGATATCAGAAGGCGAGATAGAGAAGATCGATACAGGATATTATGAGAATAAATAGCATGTTTTACATATTTAAAAAACATAAAATAATAATTTTCAGTTTTTTAATATGCCTTATGCCTGCCTTAGCTGGCTGCGGATTATCGAATAGTCTTGATGAGGCTCCAAGTTTTAAACTCGCGGATAAGGGCAGCGTTGGCATAATAGATTATAGCAAGTATGGTATCTTTGAAGGTGTTGGTACAAAAGACTACAGTTATATTATAGAAGACCAGGCAGGCCTGTCAAAGGTGGTTGGTGAAGGTATATATCCAAACTCATCAAGTATTCTTAGAGATCCGGAATACAAGGAATTTAAGAGTTCAGGCAAGCTCAAGGGTAAACATTGGGACTTTATAAATAAACCCGAATACCAGGCAAATTTTTATAAATGGGCAACCGCTCCCGAGGATAGAGGGGTAAAATTATTCTATACTGCTTTTGCTCTTGAAAAATCTGGCCATATAAAGCAGGCCATCAAGGCTTATTACGCGCTTTGCGTGAATTTTCCAAAGACCATAGGTTGGACATATTGGCATACGCCGTGGTATGTCGGTCAGGTCTCGATTGATAAGATAAGATTCTTATGCAGGCAATATCCTCAACTCGGGTGGAAACTGGAGGGGGGATATATCTTCGTAAAGAATGGCTACGACGATAATGTGAGAAACGATATATTCATAGTTGACCCGGGTCGTATTGTCCAAGTAAGGCAAGAACAGCTTGGTGAAAAGAGAAGGGACATTGGCGCCCAAGAGATTATTAAGTCAACCGGAGATGACCATATTAAGCTTGTACAGTATGAGGATGAGTCATGGCAGCTTCTTGTGGATGGCAAACCCTATATTATCAAAGGCGTTGCTTATGAACCGAGTAAGATAGGGCAGAGCCCAGATCAAGGCAACCTTGAGGATTGGATGCAGCAGGATAATAATCATAATTCCAAGGTTGACGCTCCATATGACACATGGGTTGATAAGAATGGAAACGATATCCAGGATGCCGATGAAAAGGTTGTCGGCGATTTTAATCTTTTGTGGAATATGGGTTGCAATACTATAAGGGTATATCACCATGCGTCAAATAAGCCGCTACTAAGAGACCTCTATGAGAATTATGGTATTATGTCATTGATGGGTGATTTTATAGGTGCGTACGCTATCGGTTCGGGTGCTACATGGTATAAAGGTACGGATTATTCTGATCCTATACAACAGCAGAATATGCTAGATAGCATAAAAGAGATGGTGGATTTGTATAAGGATGAACCGTATGTGCTTATGTGGGTCTTAGGAAACGAGAATAACTACGGTGTCGCTAATAACGCGAAGAAAGACCCTGTGTCATATTATAAGTTCGTTAATAAGGCAGCAGAGTTTATAAAATCAATAGATCCTCATAACAGGCCGGTCGCTATATGTAACGGGGAGATAATATTTCTGGATATATTTGCCAAAGAATGCCCTTCAATTGATGTCTTTGGCTTGAACTCTTATCGCGGAGATTATGGCTTTGGGCATTTATGGCTCACCGTCAAAGAAGAGGCAGGCATTCCGGTTATTATAACGGAATATGGCTGCCCGGCACATAATATGTATACTGATGAGGCAACATCAGAATTACAGCAGGCAGAGTACCTAAGGAATTGCTGGATCGATATTATATCTAATTCAGATGGTTACGGCCAGGGCAATAGCTTAGGCGGGGTATTGTTTGAATGGGTAGATGAATGGTGGAAGGCGTATGAGCCGGGGCTGCATGATACAAAGCCTTTATGGGCAGGTTCTTTTTCTGATGGATGGATGCATGAGGAATGGCTGGGAGTAGCCTCACAAGGCAGTGGAGAGAATAGTCCATATCAACGCGTTTTGCGAAAAGCATATTACGAATACAAGAGGCTTTGGAGAGATTAACGGTCAAATCAGGATTAAACTAGGGACAGCGCCTAGTTTTTTCTTAGAATTTTAAAAAAATTGAAAAACTAGGCGCTGTCCCTAGTTTAATATAGGAGGAAGGCAATGGGTAAAAAAAGATTTTTAGGGTTAATAGTATTCGCGACTTTAGTCTTTAGCACTATGGCGCTTCAGGCACAGAGCGTGGAGTTCTTTGAGCCATTCAATGTCTATACAGACAAAAATGCGCGCGGCAACCACTATTCTCCGTCGGGCTGGATGGGTGATTACAGTGACATCGCTTTCACAGATGCGTGGAAAGAAAGCCCGCATTCCGGTATGAGCTGTATCAAGGTTAATTATAAGCCTAAGGCTTCACAGGGTGCAAGGTGGACAGGTATGTATTGGCAGAATCCACCGAATAACTGGGGAGAGAAGAAAGGCGGATACGATTTAACGGGTGCAAAAAAACTTACATTCTGGGCGCGCGGAGAAAAAGGCGGCGAGCGCATAGAAGAGGTAAAAATCGGTGGCTTGTCAGGAACATACCCTGATTCAGATATCGCGGCAGCAGGCCCAATTATCTTGACAAAAGACTGGCAGGAGTATAGCATAAACTTAGATGGAAAAGACCTAAGCTATATAAGTGGCGGTTTTGTTTGGGCAACCAATCTTGATGTAAACCCAAATGGTTGTACTTTTTATATTGATGATATAAGATACGAATAAAACATACAGGCTTAAAGAATGAAGAAAAAGGGGCAGCTTACTTTTATATAGTTTTATATTAGTAGTTTGCCCCTTTTTTAACCAAAAACAGCGTTGTTGGACGCCTATTTTGTAGAGTTATAAATTTATGAAACAGGATTATGCGGAGCGTAGAAAATATATAAGGCTGAATTCATGCTTTCCGGTTGAATTCAGTTTCTTTTTTCCCGCGGGAACAATACTTACCAAGGAATACCAGGGTTTTACGCGCGATATTTCTGAAGGTGGAATGTGTCTTGACGCTAAGAACCTAAGTGATGAGGATTCTGAGCTTGTATCGAGAAAATGGCCCAGATTGAGCCTTACTATTGATATACCTGTTTTAGGGCATCTGGTTAAGACTAGAGTAAAGGTTATGTGGGTTAAAAAAGACGAGAGTGATCAGGGAAAGCACAACTATTTTATAGGGGTCTCTTATTTAGATATAAATTCTAGGGATAAGAGGAAGATAATAAATTACGCGCGGCGTTTGAAATATCTACCACGCTTGGCTGTAGCGTTACTTCTTCTCATGTTTTTGGGGATAGCGGTCCTTTCCTTTTATCATATACAGGCAAGGAAAGATAATAAGGTATTGGTAGATCAGCTTGTTTCTGTTTCAGAGGTTAAATCTGATTTGGAGAAGCGCTTAAATGAGTTAAAGACCCGTAAGGAGATGCTGGAGAGCAAGCTTGTTAAAAGCGCTGAAAACGCGATAGGCCTTAAGCAAGGAATAACGGATATAGAAAAGCGATTGACTGATGAGAAGAAGCGGTTGGAACAGAAGCTTGCATCAGCTCGGGATCAACAGAGAGATCTCGAAAATAAGATGTCCGATCTATCCGCGGATGAGATCACCTCAGGCGAGATGGCTTATAAGGTCACTGAGTCAAGGCTTACCGGTTTAAATGCTACTATAGAATTACTAAAGATAGAGCTTTCAGAGGTTGCTAAGAAAGCTGACCTGGAAAAACAGGTTTTAAATGATAACCTAGATTCCCTGCGGCAAGACAATGTAACTCTTCAAGGCGAGATAGAGCTTACTCAGAAAGGTGAGATCTTGCTCGAGGAGCAGCTCGCGCAGGTAAGATTAAAAAGCGGTGAAATAGCTCAAGCCAGTATAGATAAGATGCTTAAGTGGCTAATGGTGCATCAGACCAAAAAAACAGGCCTTGTATTAAGCTATGAAGGCGATAAGGCTTTGAAAGACTGGGGATTTACTTATGACCAGGCTCTTGTGTGCCAGGCATTTTTAATTTTAGGCGAGAGAGAAAGAGCAGAAGACATACTGGAGTTTTTCCTAAATCGTGCCCAGCGTTTAAGCGGACTTTTTTATAATGCATATGATGTAAAGATCGGCACGCCTTGTGAAAGTATAGTTCATAGCGGGCCCAATATGTGGATTGCTATAGCAGCATGTCAGTATACTCATAGGATCGGAGACGATAAGTTTCTTAGTATTGCCAAAGAGATCGCTCAAGATATGATGGTTATGCAGAGATCCTCACTTGACGGAAGCATCAAAGGAGGCCCTGATACCGATTGGGTCAGTACAGAGCATAATCTTGACGCGTACGCGTTGTTTAATATGCTTTATGATTTGACCGTAGAGGATGAGTATAAGCAGGCGGCATCAGCTGCTCTCGCGTGGCTTGAGTCAGCAGGTTACAATAAACAGGAAGGTAGATTCTTGAGAGGTAAGGGTGATGCCACTATCGCGACAGATACTTTTTCATGGGCAATAGCTGCTATAGGACCTGCTACGCTCTCGGAGAATAATATGGATCCTGACGGCATAATGGAATTTGCTGAAAAAGAGTGTAGGGTAGAGGCAAAATTTTACAGGCCTGAAGGCAGAACTGTCGATGTAACAGGGTTTGATTTCGCAAAAGCTCAGAATATAGGACGCGGAGGTATCGTATCAACAGAATGGACAGCACAGATGATTGTCGCGTTTAATATTATGGCAGACTATTACAAGGGCAAGGGGAATCTCGAGAAAGAAAGTATATATAGATTAAAGGCGGAATATTACTTATCCCAGCTTGGTAAGATGGTAGTATCTTCACCTTCACCAACAGGACAGGGAGAGGGCTGTCTCCCTTATGCCTCCATGGATAACGTAAAGACAGGCCACGGGTGGCGGGTAGCCAACGGAAGGCGAACAGGCTCAGTATCAGGAACCGCGTATTATATCTTCGCGTATGAGGATTATAATCCATTAAAATTTTAGAAGCATCCAAAACCGAAACAGCTCTTCAAATTCTACTAATAAACCTTGAAAAATATCCTTATTTCTGATATTATACAAAAAATTTATATAGGAAGAACATGAAAAAAAATCCGGCATATTATCTGAACAAAGACGGCGAATTTGTAATTGATAATTATAACCTCGCCAAGCCTTTCTCTAGCTTTTTCCCCGGCATAGCAGGTATATGGGGAGTACCGATATGGGCGTTCTATGTTAATCGAGGCCAGGCTATAGCGTCATTTGGCATCAAGGATAAAGACAGCCCGATAATGGAGTTTCAACCCGCTAACAAGTCCTACTATCTTACCCCCCTTATAGGGTTTCGTACATTTATAAAATTAAAATCGAGCAAAGGCCCCATTTTTTATGACGCTTTTTCAACAAGCCAGCATTCACCTGATTGCGATATAGAAAGCAGCATGATTATTCGTCCTGATGGGCTTGGGCTTAAAGAGATAAATCATACGTTGGGATTAGCGGTAGAGATAGATTATTTTTCAATCCCTAAGGATAATTACGGTGCTTTGGCTAGAAAGGTAACTATTAGGAATACATCCAGGCAAAAAAAGGGTCTTGAGATTCTCGATGGCATGCCGCAGATGCAGCCTTACGGGATTAACAATATGTTTCTTAAGCAGATGTCTCGTACCATAGAGGCCTGGGTTATGGTAGAAAATCATAATAACGGTATACCTTTTGTGAGATTGAAGGTCGAGCCTGCTGATAGGCCGGAGGTTGTTCATATAAAACAGGGTAACTTTTCTGTTTCATTTGATAATAACGGACTTGTAAGGCCTGTGGTGGAGACAGAGAAGATATTTGGCATGCAGGATGATTTTGTCTATCCTAAAGCTTTTTTGGAAAGAGAAAAATTTACTTATCCTGAGAAACAGCATGTAAAATCAAAGACGCCTTGTGCTTTCGCGTATACTAATATCGCTTTAAAGCCTAAAAGCGCATATTCATTATATACGATAATAGGCAATATGAGCAGTCTTGAGAAGCTAAAATCTAACATGAAGCGCATAGCTGATGTTAATTATTTCGAGGAAAAACAGGCTGAGAGCAAGGCTCTTATATCTTCTCTTTATAACCCTGTGTTAACTGTCTCCTCTTCTGAGAAGTTTGATCGTTATTGCGCGCAGAACTTTCTTGATAATATTATGCGCGGAGGTTCTCCTGTATCTGTAGAGCATGCCTCGGGTACGACTAATATAAATTTATATTCACGCAAGCACGGAGACCTTGAGAGAGATTATAATATGTTCTTAATTGAGCCTACATATTTCTCGCAGGGAAATGGAAATTATCGTGACATAAACCAGAACAGGCGTTGCGATGTCTGGTTTAATCCCGGCATTAAATACGAAAATGTTTTAAACTTTTTTAATCTTATACAAACAGATGGTTACAATCCACTCGTTGTGAAACCGGACCGCTTCAGTTTTAATCAGGATTTTAACTCTTTAAGCCGTTTTTTTAATACCCACAGTATGGCAAGGATAAGAAGGCTATTAAAGAAGGACTTTACTCCCGGAGAAGTCTTTCTGTTTATTGAAAAGAATAATATTACCTTAAGGTCAAGCAAACCAGATCTTATAAGAGTTATTCTGGATAATTCCACGAAGCACTCACAGGCAGATCATGGCGAGGGGTTTTGGATAGATCACTGGCATTACTGCCTTGATATGCTGGAGAGCTATATAGGACTTTTCCCGGAAGATTTAAATGATATCCTGCTAGCAAGAAAGGATTTTTCGTTTTATGATAATGCTCATACTGTAGTGCCTAGAGCTAAAAAATATATTATTGAAAACAATAATGTGCGTCAATTTAAAAGTGTTGTCAAGGATGGTGATAAGGCAGCACTGATCAGCCAGAGAAAAATATTTAAGGATACATCAAGAAAGAATAATGGTCTAGGCGATATATATAAAACAAGCTTGATATCAAAAATGCTTATAATCATTGCCAATAAGTTTGCCAGCCTCGACCCATTTAATACGGGTATAGAGATGGAAGCTGATAAACCTAATTGGTACGACAGTTTAAACGGCCTTCCGGGGCTCCTAGGTTCTTCTACCTGCGAAACCTTTGAGCTTAAAAGGTGGATACTTTTCTTAAGATCCAGTTTTAGCCAGCTAAAGCTGGACCCACAAGAATCGATATTACTGCCATCTGAGGCCTATGATCTGTTGATGGGGCTGGAGAGAGCCTGCAAGAAGGATCAGGATGATCGCAAGTTCTGGGATAAACGACATACCTTAAAGGAGAAATACAGGGCAAAGACGCGCCTTGGCTTTAAAGGTGATGAAAAACATATTAATATTAAGGTATTAGGTGGTATATTTGATAGTTTTCTTAAAAAGATAGATTTAGGTTTACGCAAGGCACGGAATAAAAAAACAGGATTATATTATTCGTATTTTATAAATGAAGTTGTAGGATACAAGATGGCATTAAATTGCGGGCAGAGCAGTCATGTTAAGGTAGAGAAGTTTAAGCAAAGGGCCCTACCTTTATTTTTGGAAGGCATGGTGCATGCTTTCAGGGTGAATAAGGATGAAGATACCGCGGCAGGGTATTACAGTGCAATACGTGAGAGTGAGCTCTTTGATAAGGAGCTTAAGATGTACAAGGTATGCGCTCCGCTGGAAAGCATGCCTGAAGAAATAGGCAGGGCACGCATCTTTACTCCAGGATGGCTCGAGAATGAATCTATATGGCTGCATATGGAATACAAATATATGCTTGAGCTTTTAAAATCCGGATTATATAAGCAGTTTTACATGGATTTTAAAAATGTCTTTGTGCCGTTTTTAGATCCCGCGAAATATGGCCGCAGTATTCTTGAAAATTCCTCATTTATAGCGTCAAGTGTATTCTCAAAGAAAGAACAGCGTGGTAATGGGTTTGTTGCGCGCCTGAGCGGTTCAACCGCGGAATTTATAAATATATGGCTTATAATGTGTGCCGGTAAGACGCCTTTCTATCTTGATAAGGATAATAAGCTCTTCGCAGAATTAAAGCCTATTTTACCTGGCTGGCTTTTTACAGAAAAAAAGACAGAAGGCCTTGAAAGGGGCACGTTCTCTTTTAAGTTTCTTGATAAGACCTTAGTAGTATATCATAATAAAAAAAGAAAGAATACTTTCGGAAAGAATGGCGTAAAGATAAAGCAGATACAAATAAGCTCTGTTAAAGGCAAATCTGTTGTATTGAAGACGCCGTATCTTCCAGAACCATTTTCGCACCAGCTGCGCCAAGGCAGCATCTCCCGCCTTGATATCACCCTCGATTAGGGGACGGTCCTAAAAGGGGCACCCCTAAGCACGCAATTTGTAATTTTTTGTCCATAATTTTTTCCTCGTATATATTTACTTTATTTACGAATTCTACAAATGCTTTTTTGCGTTTTAAGGAAGTTGTCCCCATATTGCCATATAATGGGTTTTCTGTGAGCAGGAAATCTTTGCTATTGTTAGCGTAAAATCGATAACTCGAATAAAGATATTCACTGGCACTGCTAGCTAAGCCGGCACGTACAGGATTTCTTTCTATATAGCTGGTACACTCAGCTAAATACGCATCTTCATTAATCAATAAGCTCTTATATCGATTTTGAAAAAGGTACCCGACAGAATTATATTTTCGATGGTGATAACATGTATATATCTGGCAGATGCCCTGCATGAATTTTTGGAGTTCCCTTGCTTTTATGGCGATTAGTAAGAAATGGAAATGATTCGGAAGCAGGGCATAATTATAAATTTGTATTGCATATTTAGACAAATATTTTTTAGTTATATCTTTGAACATAAGATAATCAGAGTTGTTATAGAATATAGGCTGTTTATTATTACCTCTATTTAAGATATGGTAGATACCTTCATCGTATAGCACTCTAGCAGTTCTTGGCATATTACCCCCTTTGTTTAGTATTCCAGTTTTTTATGCCTTCACTATATATGACGTTTAAACGGGCAATTTTCTTTCAAAAAAAATAAAAAAACATAAAATTCGTAAAAATTTGTGCTTGGGGGTGTCCCCTTTAGGACCGTCCCCTAATAGGTGAATTTTAAGCTTGATTATCACGAGTAATTATGTTATATAGGTAGTCTACCATTCTAATATATCAAAGATGAAGGGAGCGCATATCACGCGATGAGTCTTAAAAAATACGGGCACTTTTCTAAAGACGGCACAGAATTTATTATTACAAATCCAATAACGCCGCGGCCTTGGATAAACTACCTTACTAATGAGGATTACTGCGCGATTATCTCGCAAAACGCGGGTGGATATAGTTTTTACAAGGATTGCAGGAGCGACAGGATACTTCGCTGGGCGCCTTCAAATTGGCACAATGACCGCCCTGGGCGCTATGTATATGTAAGGGATAAAGATACAAAGAAATACTGGTCCGCGTCTTATCAACCGATGCGTATAAAACCGCAATTTTATGAGTCTCGCCATGGCTTAGGCTACACAATAACAAATACTACATATCATGGTGTTAATATAGAGATAACATTCTTTGTTCCTACCCATGATACGTGTGAAGTTTGGTTGGTAAAGGTTACTAACAAGACAGATAAGAAGAAGAACCTCGAGCTCTTTCCTTACGCTGAATGGCTATTAGGAGATTATCATCAGGAGCTGCGTTATCGTAATATTATGAATCTTTATAATCGCGTCTGGTATGACAAGTCAAGCAAGGCCATATTCGCGAAAAAGACCGCATTTTGGGGCGACATGCATATAAAACCTTACCCATATATCAATTTCCTAGCGTCAAGCCTTCCTGTTGCGGGTTTTGCTACACAGAAGGACGCGTTCTTGGGCAGGTCTAATACAGAGGAGGCACCGGAAGCCATTGTAAAGGGTAATTTTAAGAATTTTGAGCTTACCTCAGGTGAAGACGCGATTGCTTGCCTAAAGCACAATTTATCTTTGAAGCCAAAGTCATCGAAGGAGTTTAGCATTGTTCTTGGCCAGACTGATAAGGATGACCATCTTGCAGTACTCCTAGACAAATATAGAGATGTTAAAAAGGCAAAGTCCGAACTTAATGCGGTGAAAAAGTTATGGAGTGAAAGGGTGCTCGATAATATAGTTATAGAGACCCCGGATAAGGACTTTGATAGGATGATGAATATCTGGGTAAAATATCAGGTATATATTTGTAATTTTTGGTCGCGTTCACCAAGTTATTATCACGAAGGAGGTGGCGGAAGAGGTTTCCGCGATTCATGCCAGGATGCGGAAAGTATCATGTCGATAGATGTTGCTCACGCTAAAAAGAAGATACGGCGCATAGTATCTCTTATCAGAAAAGATGGTACTTGCGTACCGGGATTTTCCGATACGACAGGCCCTGCTAAGCATCGACCGAATAAGGATCATCCTGTATGGCTCACTATGACAGTAGCCGCTTATATAAAAGAGACAGGTGATAAGGATATGCTCGAGGAGTACGCGCCTTATTTAAAAGATAACTGGATAAATGGCTGGGACAAAGATGTAAATTATAAGGGAGGAATTTCTACTGACGGAGAAGGCACAATATTTGAGCATCTCGAGAAAAATCTTAATTTTACATTTAATGACGTAGGCTCAAAGGGATTACCTCTTATAGGCCATGCTGATTGGAATGATGCTATTGACGCGGCCGGTATAAAGCTTAAGGGTGAGAGCGTGTGGCTTGGTATGGCACTGGTAAGAAGCCTCAAGATACTCGCTGAGCTTGCAATGCTGCTTGGTGAAAACAAAAAAGCGGATCAGTTACTCCATAAAGCCAGCACAATGACTGATAGAATAAATGATATCGCATGGGGCGGCAATTGGTATGTAAGGGGGTTTACCGATGAAGGGGATGTTTACGGTTCAAGCAAAAACAAAGAAGGTAAGATGTACATAAATGCTCAGAGTTGGTCAATACTTTCAGGCGTGCCAAGCAAAGAACGCCAGGATAAGTTGCTCAAATCTGTTGATAAGCATCTTGACGGGCCTCATGGCATAGCGCTCTTTAGC
>Ga0222696_1000755_pt1 | contig 12448 bp, 15 predicted proteins | sample AntAcemetage1400_FD_179817 | JGI IMG/M metagenome (GOLD analysis project Ga0222696, IMG submission 179817) | Saline water microbial communities from Ace Lake, Antarctica - #1400 | ecosystem: Environmental > Aquatic > Non-marine Saline and Alkaline > Saline | place: Antarctica: Ace Lake... | reverse complement strand
CAAATGTCCAGCTTTTAATTCTTCTGTTATTCCCAACATTTACAGTGATACTTCATTTGTATCAACCCTCGATGAATTTATGATTTGCTGTACTAGTTTGGTCTGAGCCAACGCGTCGCTATATGTAAGAGACGAAGAGATCGTTTGAGCCGAATTCCATGACCACGAAGCCTTACACAAGAAAGCTCACTGCGATTCTGAGTGCTGACGTCAAGGGCTATAGCATGCTCATGGCAGATGATGAGATCGCTACCGTCCGCACCTTGACCGGCTATCGGATGATCATGGCCAAACTTATCCAGATTCACCGGGGCCGGGTGGTGGACTCGCCCGGAGATAATCTGCTCGCTGAGTTTGGCAGTGTGGTAGATGCGGTGGAGTGTGCAGTCCAAATCCAAAAAGCGCTCAAGGCCAAAAACGATGAGTTGACTGAAAACCGGAAGATGATATTCCGAATCGGCATCAATCTGGGGGATGTGATTCAAGAGAAAACCCGTATCTATGGGGATGGCGTTAACATCGCCGCCCGTGTGGAGGGACTGGCCGACCCGGGAGGCATCTCCATCTCAGGGGCGGCCTATGACCAGGTGGAGAATAAATTATCTCTGGGATACGATTATTCGGGTGAGCATAAGGTCAAAAACATCATCAAGCCGATCCGTGTTTATAAGATCCTGATGGAGCCGGCAGGGGAGGCTCTGAGCAACAAAAACAGCGGGACCGGATGGAAGAGATTGAGAATTGCGACTCTTGCGGTCGTCCTCATTTTGGTTGCGGGAATTGCAGCTATTCAGCTGATGAAGTCCTATCAGCATGGATCAACGCCTGCGGAGGGAATATCCCATGACAGCCGGAAACGGCAAGGGCCTGTAGAGCAGAGGAAAAAAGCTCTGGAAACCAACCTCCAATCGAGTAAGGAGATGGAAGCACCGCCTGCCAAACAAGGTGAAAAGAAAGATGCCCTTGTGGGGCGGATAGAGCGGATTTTGGATAGGCTCTCCGGGTTTGGAAGGAAAAGCCGGCAGCCTTTGGCTGAAAAGGAGGGTCTGGACAAAGGCATGAGGCCTGCAGAACCAGGGCGTGTCACTGATATGACGTCACGCCAAGCCCAAATAAACGAGATAACCCCCACCCGGAAGGCCCCCGGGAAAAAATTGCGAGAGGGATCTTACGCAAAGCATCCGCTGGACCGGGGCCCCCGGATGTCGACAGATGAAATGAAAAAGGCCACCCAACAGATCAGGGATGTGGCAGAAGGGCAGGCGGGCTTGAACGGCTTGGGCAGTATGCCGACACGGGTAAAGCTGAGGAAAGAACCCGACCTTTTTGGCGGCTACAGGGTCAGGACCATGCTGGATCAACACAACTTTTATGTCCGATCCCTCAATGAGCACGGCATTTTTTCCAATGACTTCGTAGACAATGGCGACGGCACCGTAACGGATAGGACCACAGGTCTCATCTGGCAGAAAGGGGGATCCCCATCGTCCTTTCGCTATTTTGAGGCCGAAGCATATGTGGATCAACTGAATGAAACCCGATTTTCAGGTTATAAAGACTGGCGTATCCCCACCCTTGAGGAGCTGTGTTCTCTGTTGCAGACGGATCTGGATGTTGATGAGGTCTTTCCGGGGGCTGAAGGCTGGCGTCGCCCTCCCCAGGGGCTATCAGAGGGTGGATCAGACAAAGAAGACCCCGATTCCCTTGTCACCAAGAAATGCTGGTCTTCCGACAGGGATGATGACCCGAGTAAGCTTCCTGAAGGATATCTCCGGAATCATGTTGTAGATCTATTCACCGCCGAGATATCTATCGATTATTTAGATTTAGCTTATACCGGTAACAAATTCGTAAAGGCCGTGCGGACCGCGGTGAAGTAAATGACCCGCCCGGCCCCATGCCTGGCAAAGTACGCTTACAGTGCCCGGCTCTCTATGATTCAATGACACGGTGAAAAAGCAAATTTGAAGGTGGGGAACAATGTGTGCCCCTATCACACATCATGATTTTGATCATCCCGCCTGAGGGGGTCTCACTTCAGTCACTCTTACAGTTTATCCGGTTCAGGCATTTTTCTGATCAAAAGGCGGTAAAAGCCATCATATCGATGGCCCAAACTTCACCCAATTGTCGCCCCCATCCTCAGTTGGGTTCGGTTTTTTCTGGGGAGATAATCCCTAAGAAGTCGGGCTATAATTCACAGGAAGGGCTCTCAATTCCAGTCCCTTCATACAACGTGCCCTCCCTGCTATCGGACTTGTGAGATCCATTTGCTCCGACACACCCGATTAAGCCTATGAGGCTTATTAGTACCACGCAAATAAATTTCCTCATCTGCATCACCTTATTCCGATTGGACCTGCTTCAATTTGTTGCAACATTTTCCGCAAAATTGATGGTCTGCAGGAATTTCATATTGACACTGTGGGCATTTCACTGCTGGCGCCCTCCAAATGTAAAGAAAAGTCGATTTTAGTCCAACATGAAAACCCTTGCCCTTTGGGCAAGGTCAGAGTTCAGTGGCTTTGCCATCTGAACGACCCATTTGTGATATCCGAGGCTGAGTTGTCCTCACAACAAAGCCAAAGAGAAACAAATGAGTCGATTTAAGAAATTATCACAGACGATATGGTATTGTCAATATCATATCGTGTGGGTTCCCAAATACCGTTACAGAGTGCTCACGGGCGAAGTTGCACAAGAGGCTGAAAAATGCATCCGAATTTTTTCAGAGCAAGTTTTTCTTAAAATACCCCTTAACCTTTGCAAGTGAAATTTCACCTCCCTTTCCGAGAAATCGCTCCTTAGCCCCCATGACCCTTTTTACAGACTGATGAAGCCTTTCTAACGGCACCTCTTCCCGTAGCAGGCTGTCCCTCAGGGCCTCCATTCCTGCCAGCACCCCTTCCTGGTCTTCGCATATTAGAAGAAGATCGCTGCCGGCCTCAAAGGCGGCAACAGCCCCCTTGGCCACCCCCCACCCCTTCTTTATTGCTCCCATCTCTAGATCGTCAGTGATGATCAGCCTTTCAAAGCCCAATTTTTCCCTCAAGAGTCCGGTAACGATCTTATTGGACAGGGTGCCGGGATTCACGGGGTCAAGGGCGGGATAAATGGCATGGGAGGTCATAACAGCAGAGACGCCTTGCTCTATAGTTGCTCTGAATGGGGGGAGATTGATCTCTTCTATTTCTTCAATATTCGCCTCTATGGTTGGCAAATGATGATGGGGGTCAAGTGTGGCCCTGCCCAATCCGGGGAAATGCTTGGCCACGGCCATCACACCGTTTTCCTGGAGGCTTTTCACCACACTCTGCCCAAGCAGGGCAACTTTTTCAGGATCATCACTGAATATTCTTCCGTCTAAATGCTTTTCAGGTTCTCCCCACCGGACATCTACAACCGGCGCCATATTCATATTCAATCCAACCAGGGACATCTCCCTTGCTGTAGTAATCCCGAATTCCATGGCCCGGTCCACCGGCCTCGGATCGTTTCCAATTGCACTGTTACCGGGAAACAGAGTGAATGGTTCTTTTAGCCGGGCAACCCGTCCTCCCTCCTGATCGACTGCCAGGAAAAGGGGTATTCCGTGCTGCTTCATCGCAGTCTCCTGCAGATTATGACAGAGGGATGCCAATTGGACGGGGTTTTCTATGTTCCTGGCGAACAGGATTATCCCGCCTAAGCAGTGGTCGAGGATAAGCTCTTCCGTGCCCCTGTCCAGTTCAGGCCCGGGCATTCCAGCCATAAACAGCCTGCCGATCATGAGATCAAGTTCCGAAAGGTCAAGTGTGGATTGCATTTATTGTTCTTCCTTTGCTCTTTTCTCAACAATATTGATGGTCTTGTAAAAAATCAGGCGCCGAATTTTTCTTGTTTGTAACTACTTAATTTTATTACATGTCGTTTTCAATTTTGTGAATTTTGCGCCTTTTTGCGGCGTCATCAAATATTCATTGACATCGTGTCGCATGGTGTATAATCAGTTCGATATAAATGCAACGGAAAAGTGAAGCCATGAAAGCAATGATCCTCGCAGCCGGCCTTGGAACGAGGCTGAGACCGCTGACTCTAAGCAGACCAAAGGCGCTCATGCCGGTAGGTAACCGGCCTATGATTGACAGGGTAATCGAGTACCTGAAAGAATACAACACCGACGAGATAATCGTGAACGCCCATCACCACAAAGAGCAGCTTGTGGCCCACTTAGATAAGGACCGGCCTTTCGGGCTGAACATCCGTGTAAAAGTAGAACCAAAGATCTTGGGCACGGGCGGGGGTATCAAGAACACCGAAGGTTTCTGGGACGATAAGCCCTTTGTCGTTATCAACGGTGATATCCTAACCGATATCGATCTGATCCGGGCCTACAAAGCGCATCAGAGGGCCGGCAACCTGGTGTCCCTTATCCTCCATGACTGCGAACCCTTTAACCAGATCCTGATAAATAAAAGTTTTGACATTTTGGATATCGCGTCCAAAGCCTACCCCGGCAGGCTTGCCTTCACGGGAATTCATATCATTGACCCGGAAATCCTGTCCCGCATCCCTAAGGACCGGTTTTATAATATCATAGATTGTTACCAGAAACTGATCAGTGAGGGCCACCCTATCAGAGGCTATGTTTCAAAGGGGCATTACTGGCGGGATGTGGGGAGCATCGAGAGTTATCTGCTTTCCAACAGAGAAGTGTTGCGGGAGAATCGAATGATGACAGGCCCGGGTTGCCGGATCCACGAGTCTGCCAGACTTAAAGAGTGGGTCGTCATCGGCAAAGATTCGAGTCTCGAAGAGGGGGTGGAGATCCGCCGCTCCGTTCTCTGGGAAAAAGTAAGAGTCAAGAAGGGGCTAAGGGTGATTGACAGCATCGTCACATCATCTAAAGAGGTTCGAGAGGATCTTGTCGGGCAGGTGCTATAATTTTTTGGGGACGCAGATTTCCGCAGATCAACGCAGATAAATAGGCTGAAGGTAGATAGACAGTAGGCATTTAGGATGTAGGAGCGAATTAGACTAATAGCCTTTAGCCTACAGCCTAAACAGCCTCAATAGTTACAGGCACTTTCTTTTATGGCAATACATTATGAATTCTGAGTTGAAAACAGCCATTCTGTTGTTCCTGAAGGAGCGAGACCATGCCCCGGAAAGGGCAGTCTTTGAGCGGCTTCCTGGTGATGGATCAAGACGCATTTTCTGGCGGATTACATCACAAAAATTGGATATCTCTGTTATTGCCATGGCCAACCCCCCTGCCGATGATGCCGCAAGGCGCGAAAACCTGGCATACCTCATGATCGGAAGACACCTCCGCAGCAAGGGAGCGCCTCTCCCGGAAATCTATCGGCACGATCTCGAAAAGGGCTGGTTCATTATGGAGGATATGGGGCATACGAACCTGCAGGATGTGGTGTCTTCAGGGGAAGATCCTCTCCCGGTATATGAGAAGGTCTTGCATCATCTCTTCCGGATGCAGACCAAGGGCGTAAATGATTTTGATCCAAAATGGTGCTGCCAGACAGAGAGATATGACCGGACCGTCATGCTGACATACGAGGCAGACTATTTCAGAGATGCCTTTTTATGCCACTATCTCGGCCTCAAAGGGGAATGGCCGGAGCTTGAGGCTGCGTTTTCCCATTTAGCGGAAAAAGCCTCAAGGGCTGGTTGCGGCTTTTTCCTCCACCGTGATTTCCAGTCAAGAAATATCATGCTCTCTAAGGGCAATATCGGGATCATTGACTGGCAGGGAGGTCGCCTCGGGCCACTCGGCTACGATCTGGCCTCTCTGATAATTGATCCCTATACTCGTCTCTCCCGGGGGCAAAAAAATAGTGTATACCAGCGATACCTGGCCCTGATCAAGGAGCATAACCCTGAGTGGGTGGAATCCTTTGAGAGGTATTATCCCTACCTGGCGATTCAGCGGAATCTTCAGATTTTAGGCGCTTTTTCTTATCTGACAATGGTTATGAACAAGACCTATTTTGAGGCATATATACCCGAGGCCCTAAGAACTCTTGATGGTTTGCTCCACAGCGTTCATGATCAAGAAATCTCCCGCCTAAGGAATGTGGTAACGGGGTTGAGATCCCACAAAAAATCCTCGAAATAGCGGGGTCAGACGGGTAAAATTTGTCGACCTGTGCGGTTAGGCATTTCACCGCAGAGGAAAAATCAGTCTCTACGTCCTTTGTGTCTCTTAACCCGGAAGTCCCTCAGCAATTAAGACTGGTTTAGGATCATGAACCTGAAAAGCTCACAGGTAAACTGTCTGTGGTTTTGGAGTGTGGGTTGGAGACATCCGTCAATAAGTAACTCAACCCATAAGAACTTGCCTGCCCGGAATGGGGGAGGTGAATCCACCAGGGGACAAACTTTGCATAGTATGTCGGAATTTCCTCGACATACTATGGTGAAAAATGATATTCTCACCCAACTATCACTTTATTCAGCCGACCCATAATATTCCCCTGGCCCATTGAAATGATTGAAACTATCAGAAAAAAAATAGAGCATGAAGAGTTTGACTACCAAACGCTTCTGGACTGTCTTAAAGATTACGCTCGTCCAAGGGATAAGATTTCGGGCCTTCTTAAGCAAGGTTTCATCATCAGGGTCAAAAAGGGTCTTTACATTTTTGGAGATGCATACCGCCGAAGACCTTATTCTCGGGAAATCCTTGCCAATCTCATCTACGGCCCGTCTTACATATCTTTGGACTTTGCATTGCAGTATTATAGCCTGATCCCGGAGCGTGTGGAAGCATTGACCTCTGTAACTACCGGTCGGTCTCGCAGGTTCTTAACACCGGCTGGCCTTTTCGCCTATCGCAAGATTCCTCTGGAGGCCTTCCGTATTGGAATGGACAGGGTTGAAATAGGTGATGACAGAGCCTTTTTGATGGCCACACCTGAAAAGGCGCTGGCAGATAAGCTCTATGATAGTCGGGGTGCTGGTATTCACACGCAGAAGGACTTAATTGGCTACCTTGAAGACAATCTCAGAATCGATCCAGTGGCCTTGAAAGATCTGCGTTCAACAGACCTCGAGGCAGTTGCCCTGCGCTATCGATCTAAAAAAATCAAGCTGCTCAGTAATCTGGTTAGACGAGTCAGACAATAACAGGAAAAAGGGTGTTTACCATGCACGAGGCAATTGCTGCAATGCTTTCCAAGTATGAGTGCCGGGCGCATAACGACTATATAAATGCCTTACGAGAAATACTTCAGGAAATAGCCCTTCTTGGGCTTTGGCGGGGCAAATTCTTTGAAAAAGCGGCCTTCTATGGCGGAACCGCCTTGCGAGTCCTTTATGGGCTGGATCGATTTTCCGAGAATATGGATTTCTCTTTGTTAGAACCTTTTGATGGTTTTGATATCACTGGCTATGCTGCATTCCTGCGGAAAGAGACCGAAGGCTTTGGCTTTGATGTGCGATTCGAAAAGGTTGAAAAGTCCATACAATCACCTGTTCGGTCGGCTTTTCTTAAGGCGAATACACGGAAACAACTCGTCGTGATCGAAACAGGAGACGAGATAGTGAAGGCAATACCAAAGGGGCAACTTTTGAAGATCAAGCTGGAGGTTGACACTGATCCGCCACCGGATTTTGAAACGCAGACCCGTTACCTCTTGCAGCCCATTCCTTTTGCGGTGCGTGCCTTTGTCCTTCCGGACCTGTTCGCCGGGAAAATGCACGCCGTTCTCTGCCGAAGATGGAAAAGCCGGGTAAAGGGGCGAGACTGGTATGATCTCGTCTGGTACGCCGCCAATCATCCTGAGTTACATCTGCACCATCTTGAGCAGCGAATGCGACAAACTGGGGACTGGATGGACGACGCACCCTTAACTTCAGAAAAACTTCTGGACTTACTGTTTGAATCCATAAACAACCTTGATGTTGATGAGGCCAGCAGAGAGGTCGAGCCTTTTGTCAAAAGCCCTGAGAACTTATCTATCTGGTCCCATGAATTTTTCTCGGATGTTGTATCAAGGATAAAATTTATTTAAGGGCAATTATCAGAGCCTGTATCTATCCGGTCGACGCAAATTTATTATCAACAGAAAGGATATAACGTTTTTCCCAATGAAGTGGAGGAACATATTGCCCAACTTGAAGGTGTCGATGTGGCAGAGATTCTCGGCATGAAACACGCCATTTATGATGAAGGAATCCTTGCTTTTGTGTGTTTGCAGAAAGGGGTTGACCTGACCGCTGAACAGACTATGGAGCAAAAAAAATTGCAGCCTACAAACGGCCTCAACCTTGAATGTTGGCCTCACACCCAAGGGGGATATTCTTGTCGAAAATATGCGGAGAATCATGCTTTATAAGCGATCCAATAAGGTTAAAATCAAGAAAGTCGGCAACAATACGGCCCTATATGTAAGAGACCAAAAGGGCATACATGTGCTCAATGAGACGGCCCTCTTCATCTGGGAGACCCTTCGTGACCCCTTTACATTCGATGAACTCCTCTATATGCTCAAAAAGGTCTTTGAAGGTGACACTACCAAAATGGAAGAGGACCTGCGCGAGATACTCGATCTGTTTTTGTCAATCGGGGTCACATCTCGATTAGAGCATTAATCCTGCTAAACTCATTTTCAATCTTTTTTCCTCGCGTGTTATTTCATTCTGCTTAACAAAAGGTCAGGAAAGCCCCCTAATCTATCCAAAGACAAAAGCGTATGGTTCTCACTTTTTCAGAAATATTTGCGTCAAAGCAAAAAAAGTCGCGATCTTTTTTGCTTAATAGCAAATGTTCAGTTAGGAGAAAGGTCATTTACAGTGAATTGATTTTGAGGTTATTTGATTGATTTTGCAGACAGAATTAGTAATTCGGGAGGCAGCGGTGACCTCGACTGCTGAAGAACAAATTTTTGGGATGAGGGCGCCTAATTGCTGTCCCCCATCAGGGAAAACCTGCCGGTTCGCTCATGCTGACGGAGTTCCTGATATTTTTTCTCCTGAAGTTCATCTTTAAAAAATTTAGTATTGTGTCCCCGGAATTTCGAACAGCATTTTCCCATATGAGTTAAGGCCAAATTTATCCCCCTTTTCCGAGTGAACTTGGCAGCTTAAGTCTCGCCTCATCCGGCTCTTTGAATGCGTTGCATACGGTCAACGTCTTCGTGACAGTGTTGTATGACGGAAACTGGAGTTCGTGAGTGAAAAGTTGGGCGAAATCCATTACCTTGATGAGTGGCTCTGGATTGTTGGATCTCGACAGGGCTCTAAGGGCAAGCAGGTAGTCGTCTCTGAACACGATAGGCACGATTATCCGGCATAAATCAGCGTGTATAAGTTCGGCATTCATCATGATCCTGGCTATTCTTCCATTTCCGTCAACGAAAGGATGCACCTCAGCAACCATAAACATCATGAATATGGCGCGTGCCAACCCCGGTTCAACAGCATGATACATGTCAAAGCCCTGGAGCAGCGTTCCTTGCACAAGGGTGGGCGCCACAAAATGAGTCTCACCGGCTCGATTGGGTTCTTGCTTGAACCCGCCCGGCAGTTTATCGGGACGCGCCTCCATTACAGCGTGGTGGTGAGATGTTATGAGAGAAATAAAATCATCAAATGACTCAGGAACTCTGTGCATTTCCTGCTGGTTCGCGACAATGCGAAATGTCCCCATGATATCGTGGGCATCTTCCGGGCGCCCTTGTGGTATTTTGTTTTGAAAAACGATGGCACGTGCCTGGTCAATCTCGAATTCAGTCCCCTCAATGTGATTTGAAAAATAGGCTTCGAAGAACGCCGCCAGATGAATTTCCTCCTCTGAGAGTCCGGTCTCTTTTCTCATCGGAAGCTGTGACTGTGTCAAGCAGGCAAACAGACTGTTGAAAGTCTCTAATCTCTGTGGATCATATGGTACACCGAGCGATGTGGCACGCGCTTGTGGAGAAGAGAGTTCCCTCGCTGGTCGCGTACGCAAGATAGCGCTGATAATATTGTTCAGTTTTCTAAACTGCTCATCCATGTGAAGCGAGAGGGCAGTAGGGCGGGCCTCGTCACGGAGCTCATTGAGGGCATCAGCGCCTTGAATTTGGCATATGCGATCCAGTCGCTCTTCGATGTCAGCTCTGGAAAGGACTTTGGCCATTGATGAGCGACTCCGTGAGATTTGCAGGTTCTCGAGAAAGGCCCTCGCCCTGGAGGACATGAAGAGTCCCTGGAGAAAGGGCATGTCGCCTTCCGCTGGCCCAGGACCTTTAAGAAGATGAACGGAGAAACCGGGAAGGATAACTTTCCGTGAGTACTTGTAGGTCAAGAAAATATCACCGGTCTCAGTTGGCCCTCCTTCCAGGGCTGTGCGGTGACTAAGGACTGCCCCCGGAAAGAGTCTACTGAGGATCAAGTAGAGATTGCGCGTCACTATCGCTTCATCGCTGTCTTTGCTATTGGATGTATATACACGCGGGACAAGCTTTCGCAGGACACCGGACCTCACCCACCGACTGATCCTTTGGGACTCAGCCTTATCAGCGGACGCGAAGACGATTTCTGGTAGATTTATTTGCACAGAAAGACCTATGACACAGGTGTTTGTAGAATATTTGCCATAAAGAAGACAGCCTTGTCAACTATTTCAGTGAGTAACCTCAGGGGAACACGATTCATGCATTGAGCTTCAATCCCGGCACATGTTGAAAATGGGGGTCAACGGTTAAAACCTCGCAGCCTTCTGCAATGGCAAGAGAAGCTACGATCATGTCAGAAAGCGGAATTGTGATCCCTCTTCTTCGGAGATCGCTTGATAATTCCCCCGCCTTTTCCCAGGCATCCCGGGTCACCTCCAGATATGGAAGTCTCTTCAGGCTTTCCTTCACACGTCTGGCTTCTTTTTTCGACCTTATGCCCTGTAGTATTTCGGCCAGAACCATACCGACCATGACCACTTTTCGCTCTTTAATTTGTTCTTTGAGATGCAGCGTGAGTTCGGAGTCCGGGTTGCGGAAGAACTCAATCCAGACACAGGTGTCAGCTATGATTTTGGTATCCATTCAGTTCAGCCTCTTCTTCCTTTTCCCAGTCCGGGTCGATATCGATTTTGCCGCTGAGTGACAATAGATCCTCAATTGATTTTTTTTCAATATAATCCTTGATGGCAATTTCGACCGCTTTTGTTTTGGTCTTGGATTTTGTGCCCGCAAGAAGTCTATTCATAAGATCATCCTGTATGTTTATTGTTGTCCTCATTATATGCTCCTTATGTCATATATATTTTGTTACATTATACACTTTATCTGTCATACGTCAAGGTATTTTTAGGGGAAGCAGCAGGCTCTCTTACCCATTTCGGCTCAAGGCTGTTTTGGGTAAACTTGGAGGAGAGAATTGGGGCGGAAGGGATTCAAATGGCCAAACGTTTACACATGAGTCAACCGGGGCGGCTAATTACAAATGGAGGTCCCGCAGATCTAAACGGCCAACACAGATTCCTGGTATTGCAAAACGGATGCATCAACCGTAAGCAACAGCATCCCCTCCGTACGGGCCTGGGCCAGCAGCAAGCGATCAAAAGGGTCTTTATGAAGCAAAGGCAGCGTCTCGACCGTAAAAACATGCTCCGCATCGATAGATAATTCGATGTACCCATTTGCTGTAAGCATTTTTCTCAAGCGCCGCGGATTCACCTTGAAATCCTCCCGTCCCAGACCCCGTTTGATCACAATTTCCCACATACTGGCCACGCTGAAAAACAAATCGTTTTCGGGTGTTGTCAAGAGAGTTCGGGCTGATTTGGAAAGCTTTTCAGGCTGACCTGCAGCCCACAGGACAATGTGCGTATCTAACAGCAGTTTCATGAGGACTTTCCTTCAAAAAGCATGACGATTTCCGTTGCCCCAAGAGAATCAAAATCGTCCGGCACCGCGATCTCACCGGACATGAACCCCAACCTTTCAGTCCCGGTAACCGCTCCATCGGACAGGGGCAAAACCTTGACCATAGGTTTTCCTGACTTGGCAATGATAAAAGCATTTCCTTTCGCAGCCTCATCAACCAGGCGTGAAAGGTGCGTCTTGGCTTCGTGGATATTGACAGTTTGCATGGCACACCCCATGGAATTAGGTTCAATAGACTTAGTTTATGAATTCAATCACTGGAAGTCAAGATCTTTTTCTGAACCCGCACCACAACGAGACCTTTACAGAAACACCGATTCCTCAACAGCTATCATCTATGATGAACCCTGGCAGAGAAACCGAAGTCTTAAACATCTTCAGTTTCCCTCCATATTTAGGAACCACCTTCATGGGTTCTCTTATGACTTCAGGCCTTCCAAGGTCAAAATCGCTGAGTTCGTAATGCTCCATATTTTCCTTTGTCTTGCTATTTTGCGTATTTTTCATAAAGATGCCTCTCGTTTTTCTTCATGTCCCTTGCATGTATTGGCCGAGCAACTTCACTCGATTTATGCTGAAATACGACG
>Ga0222696_1000753_pt1 | contig 12473 bp, 10 predicted proteins | sample AntAcemetage1400_FD_179817 | JGI IMG/M metagenome (GOLD analysis project Ga0222696, IMG submission 179817) | Saline water microbial communities from Ace Lake, Antarctica - #1400 | ecosystem: Environmental > Aquatic > Non-marine Saline and Alkaline > Saline | place: Antarctica: Ace Lake... | reverse complement strand
CTTAGGGGAATTGGAAAAAGAAAATGCAGAACAATTTGTTGCCCAATTAGCAGAAAATCAAAATTTAGAACTTTCTGTCGATAAAATAGAAACTATTCTCAAATTATCTGGCAAGTTACCCTATTTTATAGAACAGATAACAAAAAGCTGGATTGAAATCAGAGAAAATATAACAAATGAGCAGCTAGAAAAATTTTCAAAAGAACTTTTAAAAAAGCTATTGAACCCAGACAACCAGATTTTCAAACAACTCAAACTTATCACCTATTCACTTTCAAAAGGCGAGGTGAAAGCAATATTAACATTACTAAATATCAATGAAGATATAGGTTTCCATGAAGCAACAGGTTATCAAAAAATATTATTAAATTATGGTATACTCAGAGAAGATAATGGTAAAATAAAAATTTCCTGTGAATTGTTCAAATCTTTTTTTTCAGAACTGGATACCTTAGAAATGAAAACCTTCGAATCTAATTTAAAAGCAAAAATCTCACTAAATCAATTGGACACGAAAGGCTTGAATTTTTTCGGTGAATTTAAATGGAATTTCCAACCCGGGGTAAACATCCTGCTTGGTAAAAACGGATATGGAAAAAGCCATCTGATGAGATTGATATTAACCCATTTACAGATAGAAGAAACAATATCTGATGATGTTTTTTTTAAAAATTGTGAAAAAGGCGCTTATGTGAAAGTATTGGTTGATAGGGAAAACAAATCAGAAATAATACACAAGATTAACAAAGTATTTATTAGTGATATTGGGAAAATTCCGGTTTTAGCTATTCCCGATTTAAGATACCTTGATAAAAGTAAATCATCAATTTCCTTGTTTGCCGACATTAAAAAATTATCGGAAAACGGTGCCTTCCATTTTATACATGAAAAGCCATACTCAAACTTGGTCGAGAATTTTTTCTACACTTTCTGTAAGGACTTCTATTTTGTTGACAGCACAAAAGATGAACTGATTAATAAAGATTTAGATAATTATAACCTTGGCAATTTGTTAAAAGGAATAGTCATAGAATTAACAAATGAGGATTTTAAGTTTTACAGGATTTTGTCAAAACCAGGTATTAACCAATATGTAATTGAAGTAATTACTTCCGGAAATGATGAGAGAAATCCATTACCTATCCAAAAAGCATCACAAGGTACTTTATCGGTGTTAATAATTTTTGGTTTGATTCATAATTATTTGAAGACCATTTATCCTGATTCAAAGGAGAATATAAACAAAGAGCGTGGGATAGTTTTTATTGATGAAATTGATGCACACTTACATCCTGCCTGGCAACAGAAAATTGTAGGCCTATTGAGAAAAACTTTCCCCAATGTACAATTTGTATTATCCTCGCACAGCCCATTGGTTGTTGCAGGATGCGGGGAAAGGGAGGTAGCAGTTTTACGTAACCAAGAAAGAGGCTTTACAATTCACCAATTTGAAAACGATTTTATTGGATACTCTGCCGCAGAGATTTATGAACGTATTTTTGAAATTGATCCTTTTGATGAGGATTATAAAAACTATCTAACACGTATTTCTGAAATTCCGGGTATCAATATGGAGATTAAAAAGATTGAAAACACTATCAATGAATTGGGAGAGAATGATAATTCCGATAGGGATAAGGAGTTAAGTGAGCTGAATGATAAACTGGCAAAGCTTTATGATGACCTGCATTACATAAACAAAGCAAAACGTAAGTATGATAAAAATCAGGAGTACGACAGGTTGTTTAGGGAAAACAGGAAACTGAAGTATGAATTGAAAGAGATACAAAATAACAATCAATAATACTCTATATTATGCATAGATCATTGAAGTTTTTGATCAATATTTTTGTTAATAATTCAATTGCAACAATTAACACCGACCCGAGCATTATTCAAAGTGCAAAGGAAAAATATGAACTTGACAAAATACCTCATCAATTTGACGATGATCATTTGTTGGTATATGAGTTAAAAGAATATATTGAAGATATTGACACCACATATGATGATCCTCTCAAACAAGCGAACGAATGTTTAGTAAAACATTGGGTGTTATCAGATCGATTAGATAGTAAAAAAGTTGAGGTATTTAAAATCTTAGTAAAAAAGTGCTTTTATCAAAAGAGATGGGATGAAATTGGAACTGGCAGGGAATATTATGATAAATATTTACCATTTGTTACAGAAGGCAACCATTTCTTTTTCTCATATACAAATAGAAATGCCAATGAAACCAATGAAGATTTCAAAGATTGCATGGAAAAAAAAAGAGAAGGATTTAAGAACAATTTAGCGAGTTATATTTATCATAAATTGTGTAAGCATAACCTTACTGGATTCTGGGATGAAAACAATATTGACTTTGGTCAAAATATAGAAAAGGTATTGTCGGAAAACTTAGCCAATGTTTTCTGTTTCGTGCAGCTAATAGAACAAAATATATTTTCACATCCAGGTGATGATAGGAAGAATTGGTGTTATGAAGAATATTTAGAATTCAAAAGAAATTATTTTATTCCTGACTTTCCAGAAGAAGATTTTGATGATACTTTACTATTTATAATTCAGGATGATCGGGCTTTAAATATTGCAAACCCTATTCCTTATCAAGAATGGATTACTGAAACAACTGATAAGAAGTATTTAGAATTGACCTATTATAAGGACGGTTATTGTCGTAAAATAAGAAATGATATTGATAGATTAGCTTTTAGGATTTTGGAGATAAGAGAAAAAATTCTTGATCATCTATTAAATGGAATTTGACCGGAAGGTATTGATTCAACTGCCTTTAATCTCAGGAAGAATTGACGATCGGTTTTTTCTCTATTTAACAGGCTCTTATACTATTGATGAAATAACAAAAGAATTTTGTATAAATTTTAAGCACAAAAAAAGTTTATATAAAATGATTTCAACAATAAATACGACAAAATTATTACAAACATGTAAGGAGGAAAAATTCAATAAAAACATTGCCAATTGCATTATTAATTGCGGGAGCAACTACTATTACCAAAAAAATTACAGTTGACAATACACCACTTCCACGACATCCATGTCATGGAGAAACAGGTAGTGTTCCTATTGGGATGTGCATCAATAGGTAGCGGGCATGCAATTTTATTAAGCCTTGGATCAGGCTCCCGTAATTGTAGTTATTGTAATTGAGAAAGCTCCATTAGTAACACAAATAGGTGCAAAAATCAAAAAAAAGGAATTCAGTTTAATTGATATTGGAATTTCGGCTGAGCACTTTTGCCTTCAGGCTGCCGAAATAGGGCTTGGAACCTGCATGCTCGGTTGGTTCAACGAAAAACCTGTTAAAAAACTTCTGAAAATTCCAAAAAACAAAACCATCGGTTTATTGATCTCTTTAGGTTATGCCGAAGATGATTATAAATTGAGAGAGAAAATCAGAAAAGATAAGGAGAGGGTTTTGAGTTATAATGAATATTAGATTCAAGTGTACTGTGTTTTCGTATGTCTAAAATAATTAATCACATTTATTTTTAAATACATTAATCCATTATTTCTGACTGAATCATCAAAGTCAAAAATTTTCGTTCAGCCGCCTTATCGATTGATATTGCTTATTTTCCAGTAATTTCTATGTTATGGAATACAGAGTAGTTCAGGTTTGTAATAGTCAAATGTTATTGTTCTTCATCTACCATTTTTCCATTTTTGAATTCCCCTAAAACTATAATGTCTTTGATTCTTTCGTATTCTTTTATGGCACTTAACATTTCTTTTTTATTATCTCTTCGGATTTTTATTCCGCTGTGGGATCCAATATTTCTAATTTCAATATAAAATCCATCTTTTAATTCCTTTGGTCTTGTCGGTGGTCTTCCCATAATAATAATTGGCTATACTAATTAATATATTCTTCTCTATTCACGTTATTTCGCTTATGTTCCACATTATTTAAAATATTTTCCTAATAAAATAAATAATCATTTTTTTACAAAAATACAAAAAAATTCCAAATAGTCAAATTTTCTAAGACACTTTTTTTATAAACAATAACTAAATAAATATGTGAATCAAGGATTGAGGTTTATATAATTTACGAAATTTAGCATTTTTGTGTCTTGAGGTCAAAGTATTTCAAGCCAAATTGATCAACAAGTTTTGATATTAATACTTGCTTTACTTCATTCAAATTCTGTTTTACACCTAATTCTTTTTCCATTGATGTAACGGCTTTATCCGTAAAACCACAGGGGTTTATAAAATTATAATAACTTAAATCCGTGTTAACATTGAATGCAAAACCATGCATTGTGATCCACCTGCTTGAACGAACTCCGATAGCGCAAATTTTTCGGACTTTATCAGGTAGTTCAGAATCAATCCAAACACCTGTCGCACCTTGAAAACGGCTTGCCGGAATTTCATATTCTTTTAGAGCTTCAATGATTACTTCCTCAAGTTTAAAAATATATTTTCTAAGTGTTAAGGAAAAATTTTCAAGGTCAATAATTGGATAAGCAACAATTTGACCCGGTCCATGATAAGTGATATCTCCTCCTCTGTTTATTTTGAAAAAAGTAACTCCTTTTGAAACGAGTTTTTCTTTTTCGACAAGCAAATTATTTTCAGAACCGCTTTTCCCAAGAGTAAAAACATGGGGATGCTCACAAAACAACAAATAGTTTTTCGTTTGAATTTTATCTTCCGAAGGCAGTTTTAGGTTTTTTGTCTTTTTCTCAAGATTTTCACTAAATAATTCTTCCTGATAATCCCATGCTTTTTTATAATCAATTAATCCCAGGTCTTGAAAATATGTATTTTTATTATTCATCATTCCTTGTTCGTTATTCGAAACTCAAGTTTAGAATTGCATTCCTTACTCAAACCTATTTATTTTCAACCCATAGTGGTTTAGTTTTTTCCCCAAAGCTTTCAATTTTTAATCGACAATCAAAAAGATTCAATTGCTTTAGTCTATATAATATGTTTTTCAGCATGATATGATGATCTCACAAGCGGACTGCTTTCAACAAATTTAAATCCTTTTTCCAATCCGACAATTTTGTATTCTTCAAAAATTTCTGGATGAATAAATTCTGAAACCGCTAAATGTTTTTTTGTCGGTTGTAAATACTGGCCCATTGTAAAAACTTCACAGCCTACCCCAATTAAATCATCCATTGTTTCAAAAATTTCCTCTCTGCTTTCGCCGAGTCCGAGCATAATGCCTGATTTTGATATAATTCCAGAAGCAGAAATATGTTTAATTACTTCGAGGCTTCTATCATATTTTGCCTTGCTTCGGGCTAATGATGTAATACGTCTAACGGTTTCCAGGTTATGTGAAATCACCTCAGGTTTCGCATCAATTACCTTGTTTATCAATTCTGCTTTTCCATCAAAATCTGGTATTAAACCTTCGATTGTTGTATTTGGGTTTAGTTCTTTAATTTTTTTTATCGTTTCAGCCCAAATTACCGAGCCTCTATCTTCCAAATCATCGCGATCGACAGAAGTTAAAACGCAATGCTTTAAATTCATAAGTCTAACGGATTCCGCAACATGTTGAGGTTCTTCAACATCAACCGGATTTGGTTTGCCGGTTTTAACTGCACAAAATCTACATGAACGAGTACAAATATCACCAAGTATCATTATTGTAGCAGTTCCAAGGCCCCAGCACTCATCAATATTAGGGCAATTTCCACTCGTACAAATTGTATGAAGTTTATGTTTTTTAACTATGTCTTTTACTTTCAAGTATGCTTTGCCTGCTGGGATTTTCGTTTTTAACCAATCAGGTTTTTCTCTTTTTCTTTGTCCCATTATAATAAATAAAAAATTTCCTACTTACAAATTTTGCATGATTAAAAAAGGATGCAAAATTAAAAAAAAACAAACCTTATGCAACCATTAATATACTTTTAATGTCATAAGTAACATAAGTTAGAAAATGTTTAAATTAAAAAATGAGCTTATAGAAAAATAAAAATTGTATATTCAAGTAATTTTAATTGCTTATATAAATACTTCCCTAAATAGTTGTTTTAGCCTTAGCCTGCAACGTGGATCCCAAACCAAAGTTTGCAGGTTTTTTATTTTAGTAAAGAATTCTTTAAGTACATTTGCAAAAATTTTTTAAAAATGAGTTTAGAATTGAACGAACAAGAAGTTATCAGGAGAAATTCTTTGACGGAATTATTAAAACTCGGTATTGATCCCTATCCTGCCGATAAATTTGATATAAATGTAACAGCAGATGAAATTCACAAGAATTTCCCCAAAGATAACTCTCTTTATCAAGATATTAGTATAGCCGGCAGAATTATGAGCCGTCGAATTATGGGAGCTGCTTCTTTTGTTGAAATTCAAGTTTCAAGTGGCCGTATCCAGTTATATTTCAAACGTGATGAAATTTGTCCGGGCGAAGATAAAACCTTGTACAACATAGTTTTCAAACGCCTTCTCGATATAGGTGACATTATTGGCATTAAAGGTTTTGTTTTTATTACAAAAATGGGTGAGATAACAATACATGTCAGGGAATATAAAATTCTTTGCAAATCATTAAAACCTTTGCCGATAGTGAAGGAAAAAAACGATGTGGTTTATGATGCATTTACCGATCCGGAACAAAGATACAGGCAACGTTATCTCGATCTTATCGTAAATCCGGATGTTAAAAAAACTTTTCTAAAACGAACTCAATTAATGAATTCTATGCGTTCGTTTCTCAATAGCAAAGAATATCTTGAGGTTGAAACACCTATTTTGCAACCTTTATATGGTGGAGCTGCTGCCCGCCCTTTCAAGACTTTTCATAACACTCTCGACATGACTTTATACCTCAGAATTGCAAACGAACTATACCTGAAACGTTTGATAGTAGGAGGTTTTGATGGAGTTTATGAATTCTCGAAAGATTTTAGAAATGAAGGAATGAGCCGCTTTCATAATCCGGAATTTACACAGATGGAACTTTATGTTGCCTACAAAGATTATGAATGGATGATGAATTTGGTTGAAGAAATGGTTGAAAAAATTGCTCTTGATTTAAGCGGATCAACTGAAATACAAGTTGGCGAACATCTGATAAATTTCAAAAGGCCATGGAAAAGATTTACTATGTTTGAAGTTATTGAGCATTTTACGGGAGTAGATATTTCGGAGATGGAAGAAAATGATTTGGTTGAAGTCGCCAAAAAACACGGAGTGGAAGTAGATGCAAGCATGGGAAAAGGAAAACTTATTGATGAAATTTTCGGCGAAACATGCGAGGCAAAACTTATTCAACCAACTTTTATTACCGATTACCCTGTTGAAATGTCGCCGTTAGCAAAAAAACACAGGATTAAAAAAGGTCTTGTTGAGCGTTTTGAAGCAATCTGTAACGGCAAAGAAATTTGCAATGCCTTCTCGGAATTAAATGACCCGATTGATCAGCGAAAAAGGTTTGAATCACAGCTTGAATTAGGAAAGCGTGGCGATACGGAATCAATGGTTTTGGACGAAGATTTTCTCAGGGCTTTAGAATATGGAATGCCACCAACTGCCGGACTTGGGATCGGTATCGACCGACTTACAATGATAATGACTAATTCTCCATCGATTCAGGATGTTTTGTTCTTTCCTCAAATGCGGCCTGAAAAAAAAGCAGTTTCGGCTACTGATGAAGATTTTATAAAAATCGGTGTTCCGGCTGAATGGGTTGTGGCTATCAGAAAAGCTGGGTTCTCGACAATTGATGATCTGAAAAATTCTAATCCCAATAAACTAATAAATGATTTGAGCGGATTACGAAAAAAAATGAAACTTAATATTCAGGCATTAAAAATTGAGGAAGTAAAATCATGGTTGGCCTGAGGATAGACTTAGAACTCAGTATTTTTGATATTATGGTAAAATCATACGCCAAATAATAAAGGAAATCCATACGAAGTGAAACCGGTCCATATGGATAGATGCACACTACTAATTTTAGTTAAAGTATTTAAATTATGACTTACGATTAATATTAATAGAAATATACAAAATACTGATAACTGAAATTACCATAATTGTTCCGGTTTTATACAAACCTCCACCGTCAAAAGCAATTTCTTTTTTCTCTTAAATTAAAAAAAATTATTTTTGAAAGAGATTTGAAATTATGAATTGGTTTGTTTTTTGGATACTTATTTACCTGATTTTGATTGTTTATCTTACAGTTAAACATGTAAAATCACTTGATTTGGAAACATATCTTGTCAACAACCGCAACACACGAACTCTTCCTCTTGTGTTTACAACTTTGGCTACGTTTGTTGGAGGTGGTGCATCAATCGGGTTGATGGCAATAGGTTATGAATCTGGCTTTGCGGCAATCGGAATTGGAATAGCTTATGTTATAGGGTTTTTTATTTTATCGTTTTTTGCAAAAAAAATTCATACCATCGGCGTAGTGCAAAATATTTATTCTTTTCCTCATTTCTTAAATAAAAAATACGTAAAACAAGCAGGTTCGCTATATTCTCAAGCATTTTCATTATCAGTTAGTGGGATTAATATATGTATTTTCTTTTTTCTTCTTGCTGCCCAGTTTGTTGGAATGGCATCATTATTAAAATTTGCTTTCGATATTGGTTATCAAACTGCTGCTATAATTTCATGCATTGTGGTAATTACTTACACAGCATTTGCAGGTTTATCGGGAGTAATTATGACTGATATGCTACAATTTATCGTAATCCTGATTATGATAATTCTGATTTTTATTCTGGGTATTTATATTGATACAAATGCACTGAAATTATTGGATGAATTGCCAAAAGAAATGCTTAATGGAACCTTTTACGGATTACTTTTTTTGATTGGATTACCAATTTTTCTCGCACCCTCTGTTTTAGTCAGGATGGATATCTGGCAAAGAATGCTTGCTGCAAAAAACCAGAAAACAGCAAAAAGGGTCAGCATTATTTCCGGATTAGGAATGCTCCCTTTTTATATTATATTTCCCTTGGTTGGGATGGCATTTCGTATTTCGACCGAAACCGAAATTGAGCCTAAGTATGTTGCTTTTTTATTTCTTGAAAAACATTGTAATGAATTTGTTCTAGGCTTTGGGGTAGTCGGACTTTTAGCAGCTTTAATGTCATCGGGTGATAGTTTTTTGAATATTATTTCGATTTCGGCGGTTAAAGATTTTCTTGGTTGGCGAAAAGAAAAAAAAATAAGTTCTGCGAAATTCACTCAAGCTAAAATTCGAATTGCAACTTTCGTTTTTGGAATTATTGGGATGCTTTTATCACTTATTTTCCCAAAAATCGTTGATTTAATGGTTGTCGGAATAGGAACAATTGTAATATTTGTACCTATAACATTATTAGCATTTATTAAAAAGGATGTTTATGGATATCGATTTGCTGCAATTTCAAGTATTTTATCCGGTTTTTTAGTGAATTTGGCCTTCTTTATTTTTGGAATTATCAATCCCGAAAAATTTGAACCCAAAGCATCGTTTATTCCTGCGTTTATTGTTGCTGCAATAGTAATGATTATTGGAATATTGTTTTCAAAAAAGGATAATTCTATGAGTGAAACGTGATATCATTTTCCCCTAATTTAAAGTATAATTAAATGGTAAACGAAAAAAATATCAAATGTCGAGTGAAAAATACTGATTTATAAAGTTAAACTAAATATTATAGAAAATGAAATTAAGCATATTTTCTGATGAGTCATTTATGAAAGAAGCTTTGAAAGAAGCACAAAAGGCTCTTGAAAAAAATGAAGTTCCGATAGGAGCAGTAATTGTTAGTAATAATAAAATAATTGCGCGTGCTCATAATCTTTGCGAAACTTTAAATGATGCTACTGCCCACGCCGAGATGCAGGCAATAACATCTGCAGCAAATTTTCTGGGAAGCAAATATCTCAATGAATGTACATTATTCATTACCCTCGAGCCTTGTGCAATGTGTGCTTCGGCTGCGGCATGGTCGCAAATTGGAAAAATTGTTTATGGTGCCGATGACGATAAAAAAGGATTTACAAAAATTTATAAAAACCTTTTACATCCGAAAACAGAAGTTGTATCGGGAGTGTTAGAAAAAGATTGTTCTGAAAAATTAATTAATTTCTTCAGGAAAAAAAGAGATTAATCGGATTTATTTCAAGTTTTATCAGATAAAAAGTTAATAACTATTCACTATTATTTTTCAATTGTATTTCCATTGTATTTCCATTGTATTACCATAGCCTTTATTACCCGCAATGGAAGAATTTATTTACAAGGCTCATTATTTTTTCTTCATCATTTTCTATTTCTTCTCTAATATTTTTGTCTTTAAATTCTTTAAGATATTTTACTATCCAATCTATCATTCCCTCTGAGAAAACATCGAATTTAGTATAAATATCTTTTTGTTTTTCAAGACATTCGGCGGATTCATAACATGAAGTGGGTAATTGAGAGAGTTCTTCAAGCTTTGCCTTATTTTTTTCTTCAAAAATATTCACATTAACATAAGTTTTTTCGGCATACTCAAGAGCGTCTTTCATTTCCAGCCCATGACGAGCAGCAACGCATAAACCCGCAAGTAATAAATGAATATCAGCCGAACCGTCAGGGCAACGGAACTCAACAGTTTGTTTATCTGAAAAATCTTTATTCGAAGGTTTCTCATTAGGATTTGCATGACTTATCATGTCATTTTTTCCACACCAACCCAAAGGCACTCTTACCAATACCGAACGATTTCTGTCGCCCCAACAAATATTTGTAGGAGCCTCCTGATGAGGTACTAATCTAAAATAGGATGTAGGATTTGTGTTTCCGAATGCTGTCAAAGAAGAAGCAAGGTCAAGATATCCTGCAATAGCTTTTTTTGCTGTATCGCTAAGCTTTCCGTTTTCAACCATTACACTTTTTCCGTCTTTAAGCAATTTTGTGTGAATATGTAATCCGCTTCCGGCTTTACCGACAGTAATTTTGGGAGCGAAAGTAATAGTAGCTCCATAATCATAGGCAAGTGTCCTAAGTATCCATTTTGCAATTACCAATTGATCGGCGGCATCTTCAAGGTTGGTTGTTAAAAATTCGATTTCGTTTTGTTCGTATTCCAAATCGCCGACACTAAAATTCCCTACTTCAGCATGTCCGTATTTAATTTTTCCACCGCATTGGGTTATAGCTTGCATTGCTTCAGTTCTAAATTCCCCCCATTTTGAAAAAGGAGCTGATTCATGGTAACCTCGCTGATCATCAGCTTCAAATAGCATATCTTTTTCGCAAATAAGGTAATATTCAAGTTCACCCATAACCTCAAAAGTTAAGCCGGTTTTTTCTTTGAAAACTTCATGAGATTTTCTTAATATGTTTTCAGGCGAACTTACTAAAGGTTCGCCGTCTTTATTATAATATGAACACAAAATATCTAAACTCGGGATTTCGCTAAATGGGTTTAAGAAAGCTGTTTTATATCTTGGAATTACATATAAATCACTTGACCCTGCTTCAACAAACGCAAAAATACTTGAACCGTCAACTCTTTCGCCGGAGCTTAAAAGTGTATCTAAATGTTCTTTGTCGTTTATAATGAAATTCAGGGTTTTTAATCTGGAATCCCATCCGACATACCTAAAATTGACCATTTCAATGTTATTATCTTCTATATATTTGATCAAGTCCGCTTTTGTGAAATCCTGAGGTAATTTGTTCAGATACTGAACTAAAGGATTAGGATTCATTTCAATATTATTTTTCATAAATCTAAAATTATCATTATTAATTAGACCCCAAATTTAGAAAAAAAAAGAAATATTTCGTTAATTAAAATTTAATTATCTCCTTTTTTTAATTCTTTATTTACTTTTGCCAAAAAGTTTACTATAAAATTATGAACTCAAACGAGACGATAGTATTTTCATTATTCATAATTTTAATATTATCAATCCTTTTTATTGATCTGGGGATTCTTAATAAAAAAAATCATATTGTTTTATTCAAAGAGGCAATGCTCTGGACAATTGTTTGGGTTGGAATTTCAATTGGATTTTATTTTTTTATTTCGAATTTCGGAAATTTAATTCATGGAGCCAAAAACCTTGATGACATTAAACATCTTGCTACTGTTTTTCAGCATCCGATTAATCTTGAGTCAGTTACCTATAATGAGGCTATTGTTATTTACAATGAAAACCTTGGGCTTGAATATCTTACCGGTTATTTAATCGAATATGCTTTATCAATTGATAATGTTTTTGTTATGATTTTGATATTTAGCGCCTTTGGCGTAGAAAAAATGTATTATCACAGGGTTTTATTTTGGGGGATTCTTGGTGCAATCGTAATGAGGTTTCTGTTTATTTTTTTAAGTTCGACTTTGATTCAACATTTTTCATGGATATTATACATTTTTGGTGTTTTATTGGTTTTCACGGGTATTAAAATGTTTGCTAACAGAAATAAAGAAGAGAAAATTAATCCTGAAAAGCACACCATCGTTAAATTT
>Ga0222696_1000740_pt1 | contig 12696 bp, 15 predicted proteins | sample AntAcemetage1400_FD_179817 | JGI IMG/M metagenome (GOLD analysis project Ga0222696, IMG submission 179817) | Saline water microbial communities from Ace Lake, Antarctica - #1400 | ecosystem: Environmental > Aquatic > Non-marine Saline and Alkaline > Saline | place: Antarctica: Ace Lake... | reverse complement strand
CAACCTTAATTAAAGGGTGGGTGGGCAACAACACTAACATGCTATCTGTGTTGATGCTAGAAAAATAGTGCGACGAGATGGTTTTGGTAACCTAAAATTGACCCACCTGGAGTAGGAATGGCAACCGAAAATTGACCCACCCGAAAGCGATCTCTGGTAAAGAAGAGCCCTGATAGTTTATCAGGGAGCCGGAGGTGAAAGGAGCATGATAACGGTGGATCAATACAGTTATATCAGGACAGCGAATCGGGTGTATGGAAAGAAAATCAGAGAAATTGCCAGAGACACAGGACATTCAAAAAACACAGTCAAGAAGGCGCTGAGGGGAGAGTACGAAGGATACAGTGACAGGAAAACGCAACCGTATCCTGTCCTGGGGCCATATCTGTCTATTATTGATAGATGGCTTGAAGGTGACAAAGATAAACCCAAAAAGCAACGGCACACGGCGAAGAGGGTCTATGACCGACTGTGCCATGAGCATGGTTTTGAGGGTGGTGACAGGACCATAAGGAGGTATGTGCGCGATGCCAAGATGCGGTTTGGGCTTACTACTGGCGAAGTATTTATTCCCCTGGACCCTGAGCTAGGGCTTGAGGCGGAAGTAGACTGGGGAACGTGCCATGCGACTTTGGGTTCTGAGTACACCAAACTGAAGATGTTTTGCATTCGCTCTAAAGGGAGTGGTAAGCCTTTTGTCCAGTGCTTTCCATGTGAGAGGCAACAGGCCCTGTTTGAAGGGCATATCCGGGCCTTTGATTTCTTTGGCGGGGTATTTTCCACCCTAATTTATGATAATCTAAGCACCGCTGTTGACAAGGTCTTGAGGGGTAAGGACAGGAAACTCAATGAAAGTTTTGTGAAATTCCAAGGCTATTATAATTTCACACCGCGGTTTTGTAATCCCGGGCAAGGTCACGAAAAAGGAGGAGTTGAGGGTCTGGTGGGGTATGCCCGCCGCAACTATATGGTACCGATACCCGAAGCACAAAGCCTGGAGGAGCTAAACCAGAGTCTTTTGGAACAATGTCTGGCCTATGGTGACCATCGCGTGGCCGGGAAAGAAAAGACTGTCAATGAGCTATATGAGGAGGAGAAGCAGCACCTATTACTGTTGCCCGATGTACCATTCAGCAATATAGAGCCTTATTCTGGGAAAGTGGATAAGTATTCAACAGTGATAGTCGACAAGAACCGCTATTCTGTGCCAACCCGATACGCAGGATTGAGGACTCGGATTGTTGCATATGTAGATCATGTGGACATATTCTACGGTAGCAAAAAAATAGCCTCACACCGACGTATCTATGGTAACAACAAATGGCAGCTGGATCCGTTTCATTATCTGGAGTTGATCTCGAAACGCCCTCAGGCTTTTCAGAGTGCCCGTACTATCCGGCAGTGGAGGGAAGTATGGCCGGAGTGTCTGGAGAAGCTCCTCACGCATTTCTGCCAAAAACAGGGGCAGACCAAGGGCACAAAAGATTTCATATCGGTTTTGATGCTTTTTAAAGATCACGATAAAAGTGATGTGGTTTCTGCGGTCGAAGAAGCCATTTCAGCTCGTGTCAGTTCTAGCGAAGCGGTAGAGCATATTCTGATCAATAGGATAACCCCTGAAGACAAGGACCTTTTTGTTCGGCTTAACAATTGGGAGACATTTCCAGTTCCGGATGTTTCAGCCTATAACCGGATTGGAGGTGCATTATGAATGCGGCAGTAATGGCAGAGCTTCTCCCAAATCTAAGGTTATTGAAGTTGTCCGCAATGGTGGCGCAGTTAGAGACCCATCTTCGACAGGCCCGGGAGGACAAAGAGGATTATGAGGAGTTCCTGCTCAACTTGACGGAGCTTGAAGTGGCCACCCGTATGGAAAATGGACGCAAACGCAGGATAAAGGCTGCCAAGTTTCCTCTTTTAAAACCCCTTCAGACATTCGAATTTGAGGCAGCCCCGGATCTTGATCCCCGTTTAATCAAAGAGTTGTCAAATGGGCAATATGTTAAGGAAGCCCGTAATGTCATATTTTTGGGAAGAAGCGGCACTGGCAAGACACACCTGGCAACCGCCCTTGGTATGGAGGCCTGCCGTCAAGGAGTACGTACTCGATTCGTGACAGGCTGTGGGCTTGCCAATGAACTGATTGAGGCACGGGACGAGAAGGTCCTCGGACGGGCTATGAAGCGCTATGCAGGCTATGGCTTGTTGATCATCGACGAACTCGGGTATGTGCCATTTTCCAAAGAGGGAGCGGAACTTATCTTCCAGGTTTTTGCTGAACGTAATGAGAGAAAATCGGTGATCATTACCACAAACTTAGGGTTCGGAGATTGGACCCAGGTTTTTGGAGATGCTAATTTGACGGCAGCGTTGTTAGACAGGGTAACTCACAAGGCACATGTAATCAACTGCAACTGGGAGAGTTATCGACTGAGAGATACGCTAAGCAAAATGTAGCATTTTTTCGCGGCGGATGGTTGGAAACTACGGTCGCCCTACGGGCTCCCTCCGTTTCCAACCATCTCGAAATCCCCCCTTTGAGAGTATAGGGGTACTTTTTCCTAACCAAGGGGTGGGTCAATTTTCGGTTGCCACGGTGGGTCATTTTTGGGTTGCCATTCACACTTGATCATGTTCTTCTCCAGAAGTAAGATAAAGGGCGGTTCCTTTTATTTGATATGACTCTTTTTCTTTTCTTATCAGGATAGCAATTTCAGAATTTTTTTGAAGATTAGCAATTGTTTTTTTCATAAAGTTATCCACTATCACTATCTTCCCATCATCCCGTATAAATTTCGCTCCAATATTGCAAATATTTGGCTTACCGTCATTCGATGCTGTTGCAAACTGATGGTACGGTTCATTTTCAAAAATGTCTGCCACTTCTTTTTTTAAAAACATTTTAGCCCTCCTTAGGTTTGGTTATTGAAAAAAGTCACAAATGGGTCAAATCTACGTTTGACCGTTGGTCACGGTTTTGATTAGTTTTTCAACACATAGCATAATGCCCTTATTCCTACTCATCTCATATTTAACCCTATCAATGATACTGCTAACCGTAAGGTAGATAGTATCATTTCCATCCGGGTATTGAATTCTTAGCAGCCTGAACATGAAGTAAATATGTCAGAATCGCCAGCAACAGTTAATCGTAGATTTGACCCCTTTAACTTTAACTGGTCAAGATTATTGGATTTTTGTTCGTCTAGATCTTCAGCCTCACTTTTGTCATCCACGGATGAAGTGTCGTCCATTTCCATTCGCAGCCTCTTCAGTATCAAAAACCTTGCTGATCAATGCGCTAACGTCCTCCAGTGAGCAGCGGCCTAAATAAATATCAATCCTGCACGGCCTTTACGTAAAACCGCTATCTACACGCCGTCTGCTCCAGTGGCATGGTTAGGCGAGAAAACCTTTATTCCTCGAAGGTGATCGTGTACACATTCGGTGTGCCCTCAAACTTGTACTGCTCCAAGCCTCGAATCTGTGTCTCGATCTCTCGGTTCTCCTCGGAGTCGCCTCCCGTGTATGGGTTCTTGCTAATTGATGCCAAGTACCGTGAGAGCACGAGGTAGCCGCGGACAAGTTTAATGCATGTTGCGACGCTGTCTGGAACTCCCGGGTAAGCAGCGGGTGAAATTAGGTGATTGTGCCTGAGGCTCTTCGTGGTCCTATCTACGCAGTGGCCGTGGGCGAAAGCGTTCCGCCAAGATGTTAGCTGTTGGATCGCAGTGAACGGATGCCGTCCCTTGACACCCGGATGGCTGACGATTGCCGACGCCACTTGAAGCTTCTCAGAAGGTGACAATTTTTCGAGCGGTTCGGCTACCTCACGATGCAAGTTGTAGACACAAAAACGATTCAGTGCATCCTCAGCCGAGATCGCCGACATGAAGACAGCCGTATCAGTGTCGAGCTTGGCTTCGTGCTCAATGTCCCACAGCTCGCTGCAAATCTCCCCGAACTCAGGGTCATCTTCCGCCGGCTCGGGATCCCTGCTGAAGTATTCGTTGAGCCGCTCATCGGTCTCCTGATTGAGCGGGACAAGTTGAGCCAAGTGGTCCACCAGATGTTGCAGCGCTCGCAGGACATGGAAGATGGCTCCCCCGCTTCTCCAATAGGGCGGTGGCATTGCCAGCGGATCGTCGGGTATGGAACTAACATCATCTGTCAACGGTTCACCCTCCTTCGCCCAACACGCAGTTCAGCCGTTTTTATCGGCTGAAACTGTTTGTTGACTTTCTAAGTTTGCATGCTGAGACCCCTTAAGTTGCCAAAATTCTACCAATATTCTTTCAGTAAAATTTTGCAAGAGCGTCCCGCTGCCCGAAGTTATTTACTTAATGATGGACGTCCCCCGTTTCACGTAACAACTGAAGGCGGCGGTTACAGTAGCGTTTGACGGTAATGAACTAAAATATGCCTCGCCAATTTCATCAGTAGTTACATAAGATATCAAGTCACCAGAATGGTTTCCGATAACGACGGTGGCGTTTTCTATCCCTTCGCCATATCCATCGATAACTTTGACAGCCACATGGTTGGTTTGCGGGTTCTCATTACTGCATCCAGCAATGGCAATTACACAGAAAATAATAAAAAATTGATATACTTTCATAGTGATACCCTCCTAAACCCCAATATATTTGGCATGGCTGTTTTGCCTGTCCGACTTTTGTAAAAAGGGGTCACACCTATTTATCTTCCTTACTGCATGGCGTGATGGCATATATTGGGTGTCAAATAAAATAGGTGTGACCCCTTTTTACGCCCATGGCCGGAAATGCATATGGGGCCTTTGGGCAAGTGGAATTTAGCATCTAACCTTTCTCGGAGACAAGCCTGTTTCCACCGGCATTTTTCGCCGAATCGAGGGCCCCAAGGACGCGCCGTGTAACCGTTCCAGCGGTATCGCCATTTATAAACCGGGTCACCCCCATGGAAATGGTGAACGAAAGGACGTGTTCACCCCGCATGTCGTCCAACGTATACTTGCTCTTGGCAATTGTTTTGCAAAACTGCTTTCCCCTTTTAGCGGCCTTTCTGAGGGATTCTCCGGGAAAGACCATGACAAAAACGCCCCCCTCATAGCGCGCCGCAAAATCGCCCGCATTCAAGAATTCCCGGCATTTCTCCGCAATGGCCAGGACGACCCGATCAGCCAGTTTGCGGCCATAATTTTTTATAATCTTATTGAATTCATCAACATCCAGGGCCGCCATTGAAAATGGCGCATACTCAACGGCATTTTTCGCCACAGCTTTTCTAATGTACATTTCAAAAGCCTTCATATTGTAAATGCCCGTCAAACCGTCCCTCAACGTCCCCTTCTCCGCCTTTTCCAGTTCTCCGGAAAGCGTTATGACCTTTTCCGCAAGAATTTCTCTTCGTTTGTCGTCCCGGGACTGCTTCTCCCGAACTTTTTTCCGCACCTCCTTGATCACCTTTTTCAGGGCGTTTTTTATCTCTTTGATATCGCTCAAGCTTGTTGCGTGCTCTATTTTGTTGCTTTGCTCAAGCATCTTCTCGCTAAAATCATCATTGTCTACACTCACTTTCGCCATGGCACGGGTTAGAAGATCAATCATTTCCTTATATTCCGTATCTTTGGCAACCAGATAATGATTCTGTTTCTTGATGAAAAACTGCATCATCTTTCGATTTTTTTCAAAAAATGATCGGACGTCCTTTATTTTTTTTTCGGTCTTGATTTTCTGAGCCAGCGAATCTGTCGCACCCCTGAATTCCTCGGTATTCAGATCCTTTGCATCCAATGAAAAGGACTTGAGAAAAGAAAGCAGCACCCCCATGAAATCCGAAAAAAACCGTTGCGCTTCTTCACTTTCCCAAAGGAGTCCCGAGGGTTGGGGTTTCCCTTTTGAAGCCCTCTTTTTTCTCCTAAGAAAGTTTATCACGCCTTTTCCTCCCGAAAAGATATAACCCAAGCCGGAAACCCGGGAAAATTTATCATATACCGTATCGCTAATTTTCCTGTTTTTCCCAAAATCCTCAGAATAACACTTCAGAAATTTTAAATGCGTAAAAAGGGGTCACACCTATTTATCTTCCTTGCTGTATGGCGTGATGGCATATATTGGGTGTCAAATAAAATAGGTGTGACCCCTTTTTACGCTTGAAACAGTATCAGGAGCAGCAAGCAGACAAAACCGATGGACCTTCTCATTTTCGGGTAACCTCAATACAAAAGACATTTTCGCTCTCGTAGTAACTCGGGGCTACATGATAATCCATGGAAGGATTGAGATCTAAAACGATCCGCAATTTCCCTTCTTTTTTATCTAGATGCGTCCGCACCTGCTGAATCAACAAACCGTTGGTGGGAATTATTGATTTTCCAAGGCATTGGGACACATCTTTAAGATCCAACACAATCCTTGGTTTTTTTCCCGGTATGGAAAAGATGTTCGGCATACAGGTTCGATTGAACGGAATACTGATTCTCTCACTGCCATCTTTTTCCATAACAAAGGCGATATCGCCTACAATGATAGGCGTGTTGGAAACCAAACCACTTTCCGCAATCTGAACATCGTAATTCCCGGACAGGGACAAGCCACCCATCAAACCAATCAAAAAGACAATAGAAATCAGAGACAAAAAAATTATTTTCATCGGTCAATTTTCCAAACTGAAGTTGAGAAACTTTTTAAACCCTTTGTGCTAAAAACTTTAGCGACCATTATAGAAACCGGATTCTCAAATGTCAAAACCGTTGAACAGAAAACAATGCAATGGTGTGAAAAGATATCAGGCCTCTTATAGGATATTGGATTTTGATCAGATCGAAAAGCATGGTAACGGGGACGCTGGTAAAATAGTAAAATGCTACTCTATCACCCGCACCCGATTCAACGGAATACCTGCGACTGAGGGGCTTCGCCCTAGACGTCCGGCGGGTTCTCTGAGCGCATGCCCAACTCCTTTATCGTCCAAGTTTAAAAACGCCCGCTCTTTTGGCAACTTACTTTTTTACCAGCGTCCCCCTTCCCATAATCGAAAAACGTGGTCTGTCCCCTATTATTTGATATTTGATGTTCTTTCGAGTCCATATCATCCCTTTTCTCTTCTGTTTGAGCATAAGAATTTATGGCGATTAAACAAAAAAATGCAACCAAGTATGATATCTTCATAATTTCACCCATGTTAAAAGCTTACAAACATTTAAGTTTAAATTATAATTATCATACTGTTACAGTCAATTCTTGTTGAGGAATATAACATCATTTTCCGCGAAGTATAGTGCTGCATTGAAGCGTTGGGCGAGGTATTCAAAGGTGCTGCGACTGTAAAAACAGATATGGGTCATATCCCGGATATAGTGCCATTGACTGAAGGCCGGTTTATCAATCACAAGCTTCGTCATAATGCCCAGCCAGCCGCCTGTTTTTAACATCTTAAACAAGGCAATGAAATCTTTATGGGGATCGCGCAAATGTTCCACGACTTCAGTGGCGCATATGAAATCATAATTTTCATGAAACACCGAAAGATGATTGTAATAAAATGGGTCATAGAGGTCCACCCGATGCCCGCGCTCTTCTAACATGGCCGACAGGGCCGGACCCGGGCCGCAACCAAAATCCAATCCCTTTTGGTTCGGATCCAGCTTCTCCAACAGCGGCGTAATCAATCGCGACAGGAATCGGCGATAGCCCTGATCCTGAACATCATTTTCATGCAAATCATAAGTGGCCCTTTCATCATCGGCGCTAAGCCAATATCGGTTTGGGACAAAGACCAGGTTACACAGATAACAGCGCAAATAGATCCGTTTCTTATCTTCGAAAAATGAATCTATATTTTCACTGCCGCACAACGAACAATGGGGGGCATCGCATTTTGTTTTCATCTATTTCTGGCCCATTTTCCCAAAATCCCAGCCGCAAATTTACGAATCGGCTGCATTTGTCCGGTTATGCGGTTTCTTTGCATAGAACCTAAAAGCTTTCGGTTCTTTCCCTGAAATTTGGGCAGTCTTCTATGTTGTCTTATGAATTTTGCGTGGCACAAAAGCCTGTAATCTGACGTACGTTATTTTTCCCTAAATACTTTTTGCATCTGCAATTAACTTATCAAATTGTTCAACCTCCACAACAGGTGAGGTCGTAAAGGAAATCCCCGTCAATCTGTTTAATGCAAAAGATGCGGCGAGCGCCTTTTCAAGATCAGGGAAATCCAATGTAAAGACAAGGTCGTGTTCACCCATCACAGCATACATCGATACAACCTTTCCGTGATTCATTTTAATCAACTCCATGGCTTCTTCCGTTCTTTCCGAGCTGATCCCCTTTAATGCGTTTGAGGAATATTTTCCAAACATCATGAATATCGGCATACTCAACCTCCTTTCATTTTGTGATACATTTTTGCCTATGGTTCGGGAGCATTCGCACAAATGGAATAACGTACATCAGATTATAAGTTTTTATGCCACACAAGACTCGTATAGAATAGCATATAAGACAGCACAATTGTAGGGAAAGAATCGAAAGCCTTTAAGCAGCTTATAATCTGATGTACCCCATTACACGTGAAATCCTGCCCCAAAGATTGAATCAATCGTTTCATGAAAATGTTGGAACGATTCATAAAGGGGTCGAACCCGAAACGTCCATAAACGTCTGAATGTCGCCCAGTGTCGGAATGCCCCGCCAACCCCCGCCCTTTTGGCATTTAAGGGCAGCCGCAGCTGATGCAAAGGCCATGCATTCGGGCATCTGCCAGCCCTTAAGCAGCCCGTAAATGTAAGCGCCGTGATAAACATCTCCCGCACCGGTGGTGTCTTTTGAAACGATTTGAAAAGCCGGCCGATAAACGATTTTACCGTTTGAGAGCCCGATGCTCCCCTTGGCACCCAGGGTGATCACCACCTGCCCGGGACCCAGTTCCGAAAGCCTTTGAAGGGCCTCTTCCTTAGGTGTTTCAGCACCCACCAACGGGTGGGCAAATGTCTTCGATGCGATCAGCACATCCACATGTGAAACAAGGTCCAGGGTCCCATGCCGAAGTGTTCCCGCGTCCATCACAACGGTCCAACCCAAAGCCTTTGCCTGTTCGGCAGCGATTATAGAAGCATCCAGCATCCACCCATCCACATGCAAAATCCTTGCACCAGAAAAACGCTCCAACCGGATTTCTTCGGGCGCGAAGGGGGGAACACTGCATGGATTCCAGAAGACGGTGCGTTTTCCCCCATCCGTTGTGACCGCAATAAAAGCAAACTGGGAAGCACAGCCGGGTACCATTTTTAAATGGGCGGTATCCACCCCCTCTTTTTCGAGGGTTTCGGAAATTTTGCAGCCGAAATAATCATCTGAAATACCGCTCAAAAGGGAAGTGGATACGCCCCATCTGGAAAGAGCCGTCATGGCGGTAGCGGCGGGACCGCCGCAGCTCATCCGGAGTTCTTTCAACTCCGCTTTGGTATCTTCAGGGGGATAGGCGGGCAGTCGGCCCACATAGTCCACGCAAACCTGCCCCAACCCCACCACCACAGGCGGTTCCAATCCCTTTTCCATACCCTCCCCATCACCCCCATGGTTGAGGTGATAAGATGTTGCTTTTTTAAAACATTGACTATAGAAACAACCGGATTTTTGGTCAATAAAAAAGGACTTCACCATTTGTGGTATTATAAAGGTTAAGAACTTCAATTTTTGCCTATTTTTCAATAAATTTTTCAAGCGCGACCCTTGTTGCCCATCTGAAAAACACCCGTAGATATTTCCCCCCGGCAAGGACCATTCCCGCCATGAAAACGAGGTGCGCGATGATAAACAGAAGAGGGCCTCCAATCATGATCAGTTTCGGCTCACGCCAGTAAATGGAAAGCGCACCCAACAATCCAATTGCCGGAAAACCGAGAACGTAACTGAAGCACATGAGAAAAATGCCCGCATAATTTTTGACAGTCAAATTCTCTTTAATTTCGCTGAGATTCGCATGATCATCAATTGCGTCCCTTGCGAACTTCCATTTCGCCATGTAATTGGCCAGTTTCTGAATTGTTTCCACCGAAAGCACCTTAAAAAAACATGGGTTAGGGAATCTCACATTTTTTTTGAATGTGGTTTACAATAAAATGGCCTCTTTGGGTGTTTAACCATCGTGGGAGAAACCGATTCGATGATGCCATAAGCCCGTTTTGCCATCCGGGGATAACGACCGTTTTTTTGCCAAGGGAGCTTATGGCCGAGGAAACGACTTTGCCGGGCGCCATGGCTTTGGGCGTCTCAACCCCGGCAATTGTTTGAAATTCGGAACGCGTTGCGCCGGGACATACGGTGAGCACATCAACACCATACTGCTTAAATTCATGGGCAATACCCTCTCCCAGCAGCAAGCAATATGCTTTTGTTGCGGCATAGTGGCTCCATAGGGGCATTGCGGAAAAAGCTGCAATGGATGACACGAATATGATGCCCCCCTTTTTCCGTTTTTTCATTTGTTGACCAAACGCATGGCTCAACAACATGGGCGCACGGCAATTCACATGCAGTAATTCAGCCTCTCGTGCTCGATCATTTTCAACAAACTCGCCGGTATTTGCAAACCCGGCGTTATTGATCAATAGTCCGATTTCCATGTCCCTTGTCTCCGATTGAATCCGGGCCATAAAGTCTTCAGTTGAAAGATCGACGTTCAGACACCTCACTTTTATGGGAAATTCTTTTTCAAGTGTGGTTGCCCGTTGCAGAAGGCGTTCCCGACGCCGGGCCACAAGGACTAAATTCATGCCCAATCCTGCGAGTTTTTGAGCGAATTCAGCGCCTATTCCGGATGAAGCGCCTGTCACTAATGCCCATTTGCCATAGATTTCTACAAAATTCTTCATGGTTGTCTCCTTAAAACCAGACGTAAGTATACATGCCGATACTTACAAAATCGCAAACAATATGAGATATTGCATTAACCTATGTTAATTTTAGGAGATTTTTTTTCGGATACGGGATAAGGCGACGTCGGTTACGCCCAAATAGGAAGCGATATGATACTGGGGAACCCTGCTGATCAGACCGGGATATTCCTTAAGAAATCGACGATATCGGATTTCCAGGGAATCCAGTAGGAATTCTTTTTCTCGTAATTCCTTCATTATGGCCAATCGCTCGGCATGCATGCGCCCTATCCGTTCCCAGCATACATGCCTGTCGAAAGACTCGGTTAACAATTTATTGGGAAGCACCAGGGTTTCCGTTTTTTCAAGGGCCTGGATGAAAAACCCGCAGGGTTCATTTAGAACCAATGACTGAAGGGACCCGAAAAACCTGTTTTCCACTGCAAAATGCTTGTTGAATTCTTTTCCGGACGCAGTCGAATAGAAATATCGAACCATGCCTGAGATGATAAAATAGAAGTTATCCGACAGTTCACCGGCGCTGACAATAAAGTCATTTTTCCGGAAGGTTCGTTCTGAAAGATGCGGCACAAGATACGCCCATTCACTTTCAGGGACGGCAACCATTTGTTCAAAGGCCTCTTTGAGTCTATCAAGCCCTTTGCGGTTATTGATGTGACTATTCATGGGAATATCCGCGTGACGGAGAAATACAAGCTGGAGTAGGCATTCTTTTTTGAATCGGATGTTTTCTGTTCCTTCCCTGCAATTGGGCAGTCATAACAGCTACCCCTATACAGTTTTTGCTGGTCATATCAGTCTATTATCATAGAATGTTTGGTATATAAATTTATAATCGGAAATGTCCCCCTATTTTCTTTTCAGAGAAAAACGGCCTTTTTGCCCTCGAAAAACTCAATATAGGCCCATTTTTCGGGACATATTTTACGATTTTTCTTTAATTAACAACAGCTTGGCGTGTCACGGTAGGAATGCCGGTTACCCGGCACCCCCCGTACAGATCCGTACGTGAGGAACTACCTCATACGGCTCCTACCTCGGGTAAGAACGCTGAAATCTCTGGCTCGGATAGGGATGTACAATTCTGACTCTGGGTATTAACCACCTGATTAGTTTTTCAAAGCGCTTCCATGTATATTTCTGTCCTTTGTGACTCCTGCGCCTCAGTGTGTGCAGCCATGCTCTTGTTGTCTGGTCATAGAAACTTCTCACCAAATCCATATTTCCGGGAACTGCATAATAATTTTGAAACCCCCTGATCACTGAATTCAGCCACTTTCCAGTTTCCATTACATCATCATGCATACGATCTTTCAGCTCCTGCTTCACTTCCTTGCACTTCTTGACAAACCGCTTCTTAATCGTCTTGCGGCGTATGGTAAATTTTCCATTTCTTGTCTTAGAGCAAGAGTGGGTGAAACCCAGAAAGTCAAACGTTTCGGGCTTACCGTCCCCTCTTTTCCGGCGATTTGCCACTGCAAAACGTCCAAACTCGATTAATCGCGTTTTGGTCGGGTGCAGTTCGAGGCCGAATTTAGCCATACGTTCGATTAATGCCTTCAGAAACCGTTCTGCATCACTTTTGTATTGAAAACCCACAACTGTGTCATCGGCATAGCGAACTATAACCACGTCTCCGACAGCATGTCTGTTTCTCCACTGGTGCGCCCACAGGTCCTGTGCATAGTGAAGGTAAACATTTGCCAGTACCGGAGATATCACCGACCCCTGCGGGGTTCCGATTTCTTGTGGCGACCGCTTGCCTTCTTCTACAACACCAACCTTGAGCCATTTTCTAATCAGTCGCAGTATCCTGC
>Ga0222696_1000720_pt1 | contig 13031 bp, 15 predicted proteins | sample AntAcemetage1400_FD_179817 | JGI IMG/M metagenome (GOLD analysis project Ga0222696, IMG submission 179817) | Saline water microbial communities from Ace Lake, Antarctica - #1400 | ecosystem: Environmental > Aquatic > Non-marine Saline and Alkaline > Saline | place: Antarctica: Ace Lake... | reverse complement strand
AAAAATAACACCTGCGATAAGAAGCATAAATCCAAAAACCTGGGTTAACACAGCTAAGGTAATTCCCGGATAAAAAAGTGCAACTAATCCGAAAATGATCGCTAATATTCCTTTTAAAGTGATTATCCATGCACCTTTACCAATTGTTCTTGCCATGTGTTTTTCCTTTCTTACTTCTCTACTTTTTCAGAAGTTTTTTTTGATTGGGTTTCTTTTTTCTCTTCTTTCTTCTTTGGTTTTGGTTTGAAATATCCGCAATTTTGATCCTTTGCGGTTACCATTCCCATCCATTTGGACGAGAAATTTTCACAATGATGATTGTGCCAGTATATACAATTTTCACATGCGACTTTTACATCTTCAACCATAGTGTCCTTTAGATTTACTAGTCATGGAATGGTCCATGACAGATCGAATTATAATTTATATTAGATAACTATTTCTTATTTTTTTTAATAGGAATGTTATTTGGTCAATAATTTCGATATTTGGCAAGGAATCCCACCTTATATGAGATCCATGAAAAATACCTTCAAAGATCTCATCATTATACTTTAGTTTTATGAAATTCCCATCAAAAATAACACCATCATTTGTACTTTCGTGGAAGGATTCCTCGGAATGAAAGAGCGTGAATTTATCTTTATAGGGCTTACCGGTTTCATAAGGACAGAAAGTAGCGCAGTTACCACATTCATTGCAAAAATCGTCAATATGTATGATCTGGAAATCATTTTTAAATGGATGGTCTTCGTTCAATAAACTAATAAGTACATTCGCTCTGTTAGGACAAACTTCGACACATTTTGCACACAGAAAATCACACTGCAGACAGCGGCTGGATTCAGATGAAATTTCTTCAAGGTCATGCAATTTTTCTATTTCTTTTCTGAGATATCCCTGATTCTCGATCAACTGCAGGAATCTTTCTGCTTTATCAAAATTCACCTCGGGTTCATTATCGAACGCAATACCTTCTTTTTTAAAAACTGATTCAGCAGCTTGTTTTCCGTCTGCTATCGATTCCACAACTGTTGAAGGTCCGCGCAATGCATCTCCACCGATATATACATTTTCAAGCGAAGTTTCGAGAGTTTCAGAATTGAAAATCAATTCTCGGCCTTCAAAAGCAAGTCCATTTTCTTTGAGAAGCTCTTTATTGACCTCTTCCCCTATTGCCATGATAACCGAATCGAATTCCATTGTTTCCTGTTCATTTTCAACAGGAATCGGCTTTCTTCTTCCGCTCGAGTCCATTTCTCCAAGCTCCATTTTCTGACAGAGAAGTTTAGAATCTGTAAAGTTAATTGGGTTTATAAGCTCCTGAAAACTCACCCCGTCTTTGATTGCATTATCAAATTCCTCTTTATCAGCCGGCATGTATTCTTGTGTTCTTCTGTAAAGAATTGAAACCTGTTCTACGCCTTGAACTCGAATTGCAGCTCGCGCAGCATCCATTGCGGAATTTCCACCACCGATGACAGCTACTTTTTTACCGAGCTTAAAAATTTTACCTGCTTTTAAGTCTTCTAAAAATGAGAGTGCTTCAAAGATATTATCCTTCTCTTTGCACCAGCTTAGCATCTTGGGAATATGGGCGCCGATACCGATAAAAATATACTCAAATTTCTGATTTCTGAAATCATTAATAAATTTTGGATTTTGATAATTAAAATGAAATATCACATCCATTTCTTTGAGAAACTCTACATCTTTTTTAATCACATCATCGGGAATGCGGAAACGAGGTATCACATGCTGAACAGTACCACCGGCTTCAGTTCTTTTGTCAAAGATGTGTACTTCAAATCCATACTTTCGCAAAAAATATGCTGCAGCCAATCCAGCAGGTCCCGCACCAAGAACTGCAATCCGTTTCACCAAATTTCTAATTTCAAATTTCAAGTTTCGCGTTTCACTCTTCTCCGCAGCCACCTTTTTTAATTCGCGTATCGAAACAGACTGCTCATAGTTCCAACGTGCGCATTTCGTCTGGCACTGATGATCGCAGATGTAACCCGTGATATTGGGAAGTGGATTCTTTTGCATAATGATTTGCAGCGCTTCTTTAAAATTTCCTTCTTCAATTGCTCTGATATACTCAGGCACATCCTGATGAATAGGACAGCGCTCTTTACAGGGAGCAATAAAACAGTCCAGAAGTGGCAACTCTTTATCAATCTTCAATTCAGAAGATGGGTATTCTTTCTGGGAAAATTGCGAATTGTGTTTTGCCTTTTCTGCAAGTACTTTTAATTTCTCAATTTGTATGTTATGATGATTAGAAATATTTTTTTCTTCAATTGTTTCTGCGAGCTGTTTCAAGCGCACATATCCGCCCGGTTTGAGCAGATCGGTAGCAAGAGTGATCGGTTTAATTCCTGTTTCCAGAATATCAACAATATTCCAATAAGATGCTCCGCCTGAAAACGAGATCGGCAATGTTCCATCTAATTCTTTTGATATTTCAGCAGCCAGATTTATTGTAAGGGGATACAAAGCTCTGCCGGACATATATTTCTCTTCACCCGGCAACGCAGTATCCTTATTCATTACAGCGAGAGTATTTGATAATTTGATTCCGAAATTTCTCTTTTCTGATTTGGCAACCCGAGCAAGTCTTTTCAGCATCGGAATTGCCTTCGCAAATTGCAGATCCTTATCAAAACTTTCACGACTTAAAGCAATGTGCAAAAATCCCTGACCATCCAAAATATTACGTACTTTATCAAATCCCAATAATGTAGGATTGAGTTTCACAAATGTATGCAGTTTCTTCTCTGTGATGAGATATTCGCAAATCGACTCGATCTCCTGAGGGGGACAGCCATGCATAGTTGAGAGAGTTATCGAATCTGAAATATTGGGTGAAATACATACCAAAACCTTTTCAATGCTTTTAGAATATTTAGCATTTTTTTCAGAAAATTTCCTAAAAATTTCTTTATATTCATTAAATAAAGGATTTAATTTTGCGTTTTTTAGTTGCTCAATAAAATCATCAATTTTCTTCATTTTAATGCCTTCGAGATCATAACCCACACTCATATTGAAAAGGAAACCAGATTGTTCGTTGGTTGAAAGCTGAAATTTTTCTTTTAACAAATGAATTACAAACCATGCTTTCAGGTATTCACCATACGCCTGCGAAACTGTCAACTCGGTTGACCATTCGGTATTATATCCCTCATCAGGAGCATCTATGCAGGGCTTATCTATCTCGAGTTCATCCAATTTTTGTACGGTTTTCAGCTCGAAAAATCTGCCACCGCAGAGATAGGATACAATAATATTCTGTGCGAGTTGTGTATGCGGTCCGGCAGCGGGTCCGATCGGTTCTTCAATTGAGGTGTTCAAAACATTATAGAATTTATCGTTCTTTTTGTGGTAAAATTGAGTTTTATGAATACCGAAAATTGTTTTGTTCTGTTCGTACTCCTGGAAAATTCTGAAGAGAAGTTTCCCAAAAGGAATCGGGATCATTTTATCAGTCATAATTTATTTATCTTTATTTATATTGTCATTTATGAAATGGCTCATTTGATTTGAGCAACAAAACAAAAACTAATAGTGATTTTTTCTTAATGTTTATTGGATTAATCATTTATTCATCATTTAAATTTAAATTAAGTTATTTATCTTATGATAATAGTGTCAATCTATTATTTAAGTATCTTGAAATTACTATCACACACGAACTTTTACTAAAGTAACAGCATCTATTAAGTTATATTTTAATTCCTTTAGGAACATTTCAAGGATTATTGGATAGATTCTTTACCATTTTCAAAATTTTTTCTTTCATGCCAATAAGCAATCACTTCTCCTGTTTTAATTTCAAGAACAAGCATTTTTACGAGAAACATGTTAACCCATCCCAATTCCCCAAAATGGTAATAATCAGTTTTTCCATAACCTCGATACTTTTGTGAGCCAATATAACCTTCAATAATGAAGATTATATCTGCGCCGACAAATTTACCCACTTCATTTACTTTATTTAAATCAAATAGGTCAGAATGTTGAAGGTTAAGTTCTTCTAAAGCAAGGTCTAATTTATTTCTGGTAAAAACTTTATATTTTTTTAATAATTATAATGCTCCCCAAAATTCGGACAGAGGCATAAGGTGAAAAAAATGGCATTAGAATATTCTTCTCAGAAAATTTTTCTTTTCAATATTTTGGATTTTCAAGAAAATTTTCAGAGCAAGATTGTTAAAGGAGCATAAAATATGCGTAAGAGATATTCGTCCGAATTTAAAGCGAAAGTAGCTTTAGAAGCTGTTAAGGGAGAGATGACATTATCGGAGCTATCACAGAAATATGAAGTTCATCCTAATATGATAGCAAATTGGAAATCTCGGTTTCTTAAAGAAGTTCCCCAAATATTTACAGATAAGCGCCGTAGATTGAATAAAATCAAAGAAATACATGTCGACGATCTCTACAAGCAGATTGGGGTACTACAGGTAGAGAAGGAGTTTTTGCGAAAAAAGTACAAACAAGTATTCGGGAAAGAACCGGACTTGTAGAGCGCAACAATGACTTATTATCAATCAGTCAGCAATGTAAATTATTGGGAGTAAATAGAAGTAGTGTGTATTATCAAAAAGCAAAGAAAAAAAATGAACGAAAATTGGAAGATGCGATCATGTCGATTTATCTAAAGCGGCCATTCTATGGTTATCGCAGAATAACAGAAGAGTTGAAGCGAAACAGTTTTCAGATCAATCGAAAACGAGTCCGGCGTATAATGCATAACTTAAACATACGGGCAATTTATCCGAAGCTCAATCTCAGTATTCGCAGTACACAACATAAGAAGTATCCTTATCTCCTGTCGGGCATGGTTATTGATCATGTGAATCAGATTTGGGCTTGTGATATTACTTATCTTCGTCTAAAGCGCGGAGTTGTTTATCTCGCAGCCATAATAGATATTTTTAGTCGGAAAGTGTTGAGTTGGAGAATCAGCAACACTTTGGATCGCAGCTTTTGTATAGAAGCATTAAATGAAGCTATCAGCAAATACGAGAGACCTGAAATCTTCAACACCGATCAGGGAAGTCAGTTCACCAGTACTGAATTTACAAAGGTCTTATTGGATAATAATGTCACAATCAGTATGAATGGAAAAGGACGTGCTTTGGATAATATTTTCATGGAACGTACTTTCCGTTCATTGAAGTATGAAGAAGTATATTTGAATGATTATGAAAATGTTATGCAATGTCAAAAGGCTATCGAAAGTTATTTCAGATTTTTCAATCAAGAAAGAATACATCAAGCATTAGATTACAAAACTCCAGATGAAGTATTTTTTGAAAAACAAAGACTTCTGAGGGCTAGCTAAATGTTAACTTATATAATCAATATTTTTGTCTGGACAATGGGGTGCACTATAAATACAAGCCTTTCATATATTAAACTTTCAAAATATCGTTCATCGTAATTTAAATCATCTTGGTATTCCACAAACCCTTCAACCCTATAATCGCTATAACCCCGAAACGGTAAGATTATTGTTTTCAGGTTTATTTTTACACTATCAATTTGTTCGTTTATTGACAGAATCGCCTTATCAGCGTAATTATCAATAATCTTTTGTGGTTTTTTAAATTCTCTAGAACATCTTAAACTAATAATAATAACCAAACAAAGTAATAAAATTCGAATAACATCTCCTAAAATAAATTTAAAATTCGATTTTTTTCAAAATAAAATTGAAGTTCCTTAAATTTACAGTCTTGAATAAAAAAGTTGGAAATTGAATTAACCTCAACCATATTATAAAAACTAATTATGATATTTATATTCTTCTTCAATTTCTTTTTCCATTTCATCAAAACTTTTTTTAGCGCTGAAACGATTGTAAATCGATTCCTCTTTTTGCATTTCTTTTTTTACAGTTTCGGCAATCAATGCAGTAGCTTTCTTATTCGGATAAACCATAAGAGTATACCAAGTATCTTTTATATTTGCACGTTTATCAACTCTTGCTCCATTCAGTTCGGTTTTTGAAATAACTATGACCGAGTTGGTAATCAAAGCAGTTATTTCTGCTTCATCTCCAACTTCCACTTCTGATAGGTAAACTTTAACAAATGATTTCACAAAAGATTGAACTTGCTCGGAAATTGCTTGTTTTGCTCTTGCATCTGCTGATCTTTGAGCTGCAGATGCTACGTTTTTCGTTGCCTGTCCGGTATCATATTTTGCATCTTCAGCATGGGGGACATTCAGAAACCATTCAGGCACACCTGAATCTGGTGTAGTAACATAAGTTGTGGATTGATTATTCTTAGGAACCTGAGCGCACCCAACAATAAAAAAAAACGATGCTATGACAATAATTATTAATAAAAATGCTTTCGTATCTTTCTCCTTTTTGTTTTAATTATTTAAAAATATATTATCTGTCAAATTTTTTAAATAACATGCTAATTCTTTTCTTATTAAACTTATCATACTTTTCAATGAATTCTCGGCAGCTATCTCTTTATTTTCATTAAAAGATTTTGTGCTTTCCTCACTTTCAATATCATTCAGACTAATAACTTTTCTTTCCATTCCATCTCCGGTAATTGTTACTGTAGCATTAGCTTTGTAACAAAATCCAAGATATTCATTTCTTGATGAAAAGAAAACATCTACATCTGCCTTAACACACATATTGGCATCATCATTATATAATGCTATTTTTATCTCATTTTCCAATAAAGTCTTTTTAATTCCACCCTCAATTCTATTATTTGAAGCTGTTTCATCGTCTATAGAATAATTTACAATAATTATGGATTTTAAATCAACCGGCGGAACAATATATATATTAAAATTCTTACCTGAAAGATTTTTGATTAAACTAACAGCATCTTTCACTTCATATTTATTTAATTCTGGATATGAAAGAGAATTGTGATCGATCTTCCATTTTAAATAAAAAGGATTACCATCACAGATTTCATCATAATCCAAATAATAATAACCATTACTATCACATTTAAGGGAGGTCGTTTCAAATAAAACAGGAATAGATATCAATGGTTTATTATTAAATAATAGCTGAATAATTATCTGCATTTCCCCGCTTAATTCATGATTCTTGATAATATTATAACTGCTTTCAACTGAATCCAGAATGTTGGATATTTGATTTTGTACATAAACTACAGCCATTATATTATCAATATCAAAAGGATAAATTGATTGTGGTAAAATTGAAGCAGCAAAGAATAAATTTCGCAATTTTTTGCCGGGGTTATTTTGAAGTTTTGCTTCATTTATATAATCAATGATTTTGTTTTTCAGTTCTTGTTGTTTACTATCAAAAACAGATCTATTTATTTTAGCCAAACTAAAGAATGTATCGTTGCTAGTGCATCTTTCTTCTATTTTTGTACCAGGGATCTGAAGCTGAGATAATTCAATTATAACATTATCGATATATTCATTATACATCTCTCGATCATCTATCTGATGAGATTCAAAATATTCTCTGTATCTTGTTGTAAGAAAGTTTTGGAAATATTTTGAAACACTTGCTCGTGCATTTTCATCAGCAGAAGAACTTGAATTTCCTGATCCGGTTCCAAAAATATAATCGTCAGTATTTTCCGGCGGATTTAAAATAAACCAACATAATTTATTCTCTTTGGGGACTTCTTTTGTTTTTTGAACTTCATGTATCGGCTTTCCAATTTCTTTTTGCCCTGTTCCACACTTTATAATAATTGTTAATACGAATACTGTTAAAACACACAATCTTAACAGGTTTTCCCCAATCTTCATTTTATCAGTCATAATGTTGCAAGAGTTATTGAGCTTTCAGCTCTTCAACAGTTGCTTGTATTGCTTCGATTATCTGCACATAACCCGTACAGCGACAAAGATTTCCGGAAATCGCAATACGAATTTCTTTTTCAGTTGGCTTGGGATTTTCCATAAGTAATGCAATAGCGCTCATGATCATGCCCGGTGTGCAGAATCCGCATTGAATCGCCCCGTATTTTATGAAATTTTTCTGTAAGGCAGAGAGTTCACCATCCATCTCAATACCTTCTATTGTGATGACCTCTTTTCCTTCGACCTGTCCTACAAGCATCATACATGAACATACTGCTTTTTTATCAACGATCACTGTACAAGCCCCACATTCACCGATACCGCATCCTTCTTTTGTACCTGTCAGACGAAAATCTTCCCTGACAACATCTAGAAGACGTTTCATTGGATCGGTTGTGAGAGAAACCTTCTTATTATTTAGTGTAAAAGTAATTTCTTTCATTTTGATTTAAGAAAGCAAATCAACCCAGGAGATGTACTCCCGAGTTGATCTTACAACTTTGTAGTAATTAGTACATTATATTAATTCATTGATTTGGTCAACTATCACCCTTTTGGGAACAGCTCCCACGACCTGATCCATTACCTGTCCGTCCTTGAAAAAGAGAATACTGGGAATGCTTGTAATGCTGAATTTTACTGCAATATTTCTTTCTGTATCAACATCACATTTTGTGAAAGTAACCTTGTCCGCATCCATTTCATTGGCAAGTTCCTCAAAAATTGGACCAATCATTCTGCATGGCATGCACCATTCTGCCCAGAAATCAACTAATACGATTTTACCGGAATTCACGATCTTGTCGAAATTTTCTTCTGTCAACGCTAACGCCATTATTAACTCCTATTATTTTAGATATTATGTTCAGTTAAATATTTATTCGCTTCAAATGCAGCTACAGCGCCATCGCCAGCTGCATTAACAATTTGTCTTATCTCCTTGTCACGCACATCGCCTGATGCAAAAACACCGACGATATTTGTTTTCATGGCTTCTCCTGGTTTCTGTGCAATAAATCCAGCTCTTGTAAGATCGATCTGTCCTCTGAAAAGCTCTGTATTGGGATTCAAACCAATAAAAACAAAAACTCCGTCAACTTTTAATTTGCTTTCTTTTTCAGTCTTTTTATTGAAAATCGTTATTTGTCTATCCCCTGAAGTCTGAAAATCTATGGACTTGATAATTGAATTCCATACAAATTCAATCTTATCCTCGGCAAACGCTTTTTCCTGGCAGATCTTATCTGCGCGGAGTTCGTCTCTTCTATGTATGATATACACCTTTGATGCAAATTTTGCGATGTGTAGAGCTTCCTCGATCGCTGTATTTCCACCACCGATCACAGCAACATCCTGATCCCTAAAGAAAGGTGCATCACAGGTGCCGCAATATGAAACTCCCCTTCCACAAAATTCTTTTTCTCCCGGGATCCCCATCATTCTTGGGTCAGAGCCGGTTGCGATTATTGCTGTCTTCGCATGGTATTCACCTTCTTCTGTATAGACACTTTTTTTCTCATCTGTAAATTCAATCTTTGTGACAATTTCTTTCTTTACTTCAAGCCCGAAACGGACAGCTTGATTTTCCATTTTTGTAGCAAGATCATATCCAAGCACCGGTTCATCAAAACCCGGATAATTCTCAATGTGTGATGTTTTTAAGAGCTGTCCACCTGCAAAAGGAGCTTTCTCAATAAGTACTGTTTTCAATTTGTATCGTGCTGCATAGAGCCCGGCGGTAAGTCCTGCAGGACCTCCTCCTATAATTATAAGATCATACATATTATTTCCTTTCATTATTAACTTCTATCCTGAATTCCCAATAATCTGTCTATTTTATTCTTATCAAAACCGACAATGGGACGATTGTTTATCATAACAACCGGAACACCCTGCTGCCCTGTTCGACGAACCATATCACGCGCTGCGACTTGGTCCCTTGCCACATCTACATCCTTAAATCGGATATTATGTTTTCTGAGATAATCCTTGGTTTTTCTGCACCAGGCACACATTGGAGTGGAAAACACAACCACACGTGCTGTTTGATTATTCATTAAATCTCCTACATTCTTCAACCACGAAAAGCACGAAAAATCACGAAAAAAAATTGAGAAAAATCTTTATTAAAAATAATTTATTTTATCTATAAATAACGGTTTTAATTATAAATAATTTTTACGCCTTTCGTGACTTTCGTGGTTCATAATATTTTTATTAATCTTATTTTTTCATGTCAAATTTTCTGCTGATAAAAAAAGCCCGTCCGCACATGACGAACAGGCTTTTGAGTACCAGGACTTTATGAGACTTCAATCTTTTTCTTCTCTTCAATCTCTTTGGTTTTCGGAAAAGTTACCTTCAGCACGCCATCTTTGTAGGATGCTTTGAGATCTTTTTCCTTAATCCCGTCAGGAATGGTAAAGGAGCGAGAAAATTCACCGTATAAACGTTCACAACGATAAAAATTTTCTTCCTTGACTTCGCTATCTTTTTGCATTGTACTCGAAACAGTTAGATTGTTTCCTTCAAGTTCAATATTAATATCTTTTTTATCCAAGCCGGGAAGTTCAAAATCGATTGTGACATTGCCTTCTTTCTCATAAATATCAACAGGCATTCTGAAATTGGTATCCTGGAATCCAGGCATAAATTCATTATCTTTGAAGAAACTATCAAGCATATTCCTAAAGGGTTGATATCTGATAATAGCCATCTTAAACCTCCTTTCATTTTTTTGGTTTACGTCTATTATCTTTGACGATTTAATGAAAAATATAATATACGAAACTGAAATGTCAAATTATAAATTAGCACTCTTATTCATGGAGTGCTAATGGCAATAAATGAGATTAACTCACTTGCTGATTGTGAATTATGGAATATTCAGTTAATTTGGAATTATAATAATATGAAAACTATAAATTTTCGTATAGATCTTCGACGACTGTCTTTTTCTCTTTAAAAACTATTTTTTCATTAGTAAAGAAATTTATAAAACCAGAAAAAAATAGGGCGATCAGGTTGCATATTACTACTTCAAAATGGAATATTTGCTGTATTACATTGAGCAGGATGAGCTTTACTCCAAAAGAGAATAATACTGCTGCATTATACTTTGGTATCCTCCGAAAAAAGTCCTTGAAATTATTGAGCACCATGTGATTCCATATCCAGAAATAAATGATTACATATCCTATAAGTATTCCCACTTCAAACGATATTGATGGTGCGAGAATATACTTAGTGAAGTACGTATGAAAAGCATAAGTCGTCAGGAACCATAGAACAGCCGTATCCACTGCTGTCCCGATCAAACCTCTGACAGTAAATTTAATAAAACGCTTAAACATACTCGGTTTTAAATATTTCTTTTTCACACGACTCGATAGTCTATTTATTCTGATGGATAATTTCAGTATGCAAGAAAATGAAAATAAATAATTTCAAAGCAAGTTTTTTATTCAATAAGAAAGTAACACACGCGAAAATGTGTTGCAAAAGATTCTAAAATGTTTGTAAATATTTTTTATTCATACTTTGTATTAAACAGGAATACACAAAAATTTGTTGACTAATAATAGAAAAGTATGAAAAATATTTGACAGACTATTTTTTTAAACAGATATGTTATCTTAATAAAGGTGACAAAAATGAACAAAATAAAATGTTTAATTTTAATTTTTACCATATTACTAATTTTTAACACCACCTTTGCCTTAGACTATGATGTACCCAAAAAACCTGCCTCTGTTGATATAGCTGATATTGATTTGGATGGAGATTTGGATATTGTTTTGGGACATAAAGTTAATTGGGGTTATTCAAATCCTTCTATATCAATATTAAATAATAATAATGGATGTTTTGTTATAATTGATACCTCAATAATTTATTGTGGTAATCAAGTAGATATTAAAGTACAAAATTTGAATTATGATACTTTTCCAGATATCATTTCTCTTATGTTAGACTTTTCTTCAGGAATAGAAGATCGATATATTAGAATAATATATAATCAAAATGGAATTTTCAGTGAATTTTATGATGTTTCATTAAATACTGAAATGGTAATATCAGGTTTTGATATTCTATGTATTAATAATAATTTTGATATATCAATTATCTCCAATGAGGGGTGGTTTATGGGAATACTATATAATGATGGCACAGGACAATTTTCATCACCAGAATATTATTTTTTAGATTATCCACCAACAGATCTTGCAGTTGGTGATTTGAATGGAGATGATAGAGATGATATCTTAATTGTTGGTGGTCAAAAACTGGATGCATGGCTTAATTATGAAACAGGACTTGAATATACTAATATAATTGATTCTACATATGCTCATCATGCTGAAATATCCGATATTGATAATGACGGAGATAATGATATAGTGGCAACATTTTGGGGTATGTCAGGCTCTCCAAAAAAGATATTAACATTTTCAAATGATGGTTTTGGGAATTTTACTCTATCATACAACAAATGGATAGATGAAGCAATGGCAAATATTTTTATTTCTGATCTTAATAACGATAATTACCCTGATATAATTTACAATTGTTCACTGCATTACCCCAATTCGGATTATGAAATATTTCATACTTATATTCTGTTTAACAATCAAGATGGTACATTTCAAGACCCTGTTAATTATTATACAGGTATCTGTTCACATAAATCTCATTCAGCAGATTTAGATGGTAATGGCTGGAATGATATAATTACATTGAATTATGATTTTTATAATCCACCACCTGATACTGGCACGATTCATATACTTTTTAATGATGGCACAGGTAATTTTGTCGAGGATCCACAAGTAGGAGTAGAACCACAATATCAACCAATTTCAGAAACTACTTTATCTATATATCCTAATCCATTTAAAATAAACACAATGATCAATTTTTCAATTAAAGAACATGGATTTGTAGAGTTAAAAATTTATGATATAAAAGGAAGGTTAATTAAACAAATTATTAACCAAAAAATACAAGAATGTGAACACAATGTTACCTGGAATGGAAAAGATGAGAATAATCGGTGTTGCGGTTCCGGTATCTACATAATGAATTTGAAATTGGATGGGGTAAGTAAAAAAGTTGAAAAAGTAATATTGCTCAAATAAACATTTGACAGAATATTTTTTAAGTAATTATATTGCCTTTATAAAGGCGGC
>Ga0222696_1000719_pt1 | contig 13040 bp, 13 predicted proteins | sample AntAcemetage1400_FD_179817 | JGI IMG/M metagenome (GOLD analysis project Ga0222696, IMG submission 179817) | Saline water microbial communities from Ace Lake, Antarctica - #1400 | ecosystem: Environmental > Aquatic > Non-marine Saline and Alkaline > Saline | place: Antarctica: Ace Lake... | reverse complement strand
AAAAATATTACCTGGAATGGCGAACTTTTCAAGCAAGCGATCATCTTCCATTATGGGTCGAGATTGAGATTGATTTCAGTGATCAGTATCTGGAATATCTTAAAACATATGAATAATTAAATCGTAAAATAATAAAGTAATAAAACTCTTATCACCTATTGATCAATATATAATGAAATCTTAGTATTCGCTACAAGGAAGAAAGAAAAAAACGATTTATATCTATAAAAAATGGGGTATTGTTCAGAGTCAGTTCTAGACAATATTTGAATAAATGGTTCATTTTTGTAACGTAATAGATAAGACACTAATATTTTATGCTTATAAAGTCACTAGCATATCGTCATGAAAGATTCGATATCACTACTTCTTCTCCATAAAGAGTCTAAATGCATTCATCATTTTATGAATCGAGTCACTACCTCCAGCCAATACAGCACCAGTTAGAAAAATATCAAGTACATTAATTGCGTATTGTTGAAATGGTTCAAGTGCTTTATAACTTTCTGGATCTATCAAATTTTGAAGAGATCTTATACCAACAGCGCTTACCAGAATACCAATTATTAAACCAACTCGCATAGCATACATTCTAGTATCAGCTTTATAATCATGTAATTTATTCTCTAGTTCAATTATTTTATCAGATAAGTCTGGCTTAACCGGAAGTTGAGTCTCCCATTCATTAATTTGATTTTGCATCTTTTCAGACTCTGATGCTCTCAAATTTGTTAGAAAAACATCCAAACCTCTTTCGATTATTAGAGCAATTAAGAAAAGAGTGGTGAATACAAACCCTGCTTTTTCAAATAAATTATCCGCTAAAGGAACATTCACAATACTAACAATTATTGAAACTATTGCAATTGTGAGCAATACTACTAATAGAAATACTTTGTTCTTCATAATACATTAATATTTATTGAATTTATTCTTAAGCAATTATATTAAAATCAAACAATATGTTTTACTTTTAAGTGTTGATTACAAATACTATATCGATAGTGATACTATTTAAATACTATAATAGTAGAAACAGATATGGAATCCAACTCCTGATTCTGTGATTTTGCAACAACCTCAAACCTTCCCTTTAAGTTGAAAGGATTAGAAACAGTAACACTATCGTTTCCACTTTGCACCATTATTGAGGATTGGACATCTAAAATCCCCACAACTGTATCTAGTGATTTATATTGTATTTGTACAATTATGTCTTCACCAACTTTGCCGACTTCTCTTTTTAGAGTTAAATCAACCTTAACATTTTCTTTTTCAGTTAATATAACACCAGGAGAAAATAGCATATAGTCCGGCAAAGCCTTAATAAATCGAAGGCTAGTATCAATAGAAATCGAATCTACCATTGCCCTAATATGTGCTACACCTTCTTTATCACCAGCATATAATGTAGCAATTCCATTGCGATAGGAATTTGTTTCAATAATAATACTATTTGAACCATTTGCAAAAACTCCCAGATCCGTTGAAAATATTACATTTTTGAAAGCATCATCAGCAAGTTTATTTAATGATATTGGTATGTCAATATAGGAAACACTGTCAGCAACTAATATCGTACTTTCCATATAATCAAACCAAATAACATTTGATACTTTAGGACCATTTTCAGAGTTCAGAGTATATTCGGTCTTTTCACATCCAAAGATTGATAAAATCAATATTAATCCAGTAAAAATAAATTGCTTATTCATAATTAATTTTTTCGTTATCCCCTGATTTATTATTAAGAATATCTGTCACTACAACTTTAATAATTGCAGCACAAGGCTTTTCTGTTTTTTTAACTCGTATTTGAGTCACAATTTCAAAGTTTTGTGCTGTATTTGTCAGTTCAATTTCTCTTTCTCTTAATTTGTGTGTCTCTCGACCATCCTCAATAAAACAAACGAACTCTGAATTTGTCATTTTTGTTTCGGTTGTACCTTTTCCCTCATCCCTGGATTTAGCAGTGTATTGTATAGTACAATCTGTTGTTCCTTGTGAAAAAGAAGGTGGATTAATTGATGTAATCTTTGTCATTTTATTATTATTTGGAATTTGTTTTACCAGAAAAATTTTCTTTGAATAATGCAGATACTGACAAGTCTATGGAAGCTCCAATGTACCACGAACATTTATTATGATATGTGTTAACAAGTGGATTCATGTCTTTAGCTTTATAAACAATAATTCCAGAATTCAATTTAAGGAAAGAAAGAATTCTAAAACCACCACCTAACAAGAACCCTTTGTTAGTGCCCATAGAGCCCTTTATCTCATTTTCTACTTCAATTGAATTTAGTGTAATTCCAACGTCTACACAAAGTCTTGTCTTTAGAATATCCCATCCTTCATATCTATTAAGTGGTATCGATCGTTTCACTGGCCTGAAATAAATACTTGCCGTAGTAAAATATGTAAATTTGTCTAAAGTAGGAGTATATGAGACCCCTAAATCTGCAGCTATATAGTTTCTTGATTGCTCTACTAAACCTTTTGGATATGATTGAGATGAAAACTCTACCATTCTCATCTGTTCAATGATAGCGTCTGCAATAAGCTTCTGAGGGAACTCAAGTGAATAATTAGACTTATATTCCATAATTTCATTCCAACTAACAACTATATCTTCAAACAAACTCAGACTATCATATTTCAGGTTATTGTTTAATATACTTTCAACAGAATTTAAATTTCTGAACGGGAAAAACTCTATAAGTCTAATATTATGTTCCAAATTATCCAAAACTTCTTTATAATACCCAGTGGTATCCTCAATGAAATAACTATTCATTTTTAAAAACTTAACATCGTCAAAAAGACTAGCTAATAACGTTGAGAGATCATAAACATAATTCATTTGCTTTATTATGTCTTCATTTTTATCTGAGAAATCAATATTATCCCTAAACATTGTCATTGCTAAGGAGTCAACTGATTCTTTTATCCGAGAAAAAGTTAATTCTGTCATCTCTCCTAATTCTTGAAATCTATCCTCCAGCACAAAAGCATGTAAATTAATAAGTTGTTTTGATATGATTTCTGTCTTAATTATTTCAGATATAAGTTCATTCTTCTCATTATGGGTAAGATTTCGCTCTTCAACAAAGGATATCTCAAAAATGAAATCCTTATTAGGGGGGAAATATTTCGTGCTTACAAATGACACTGTAGAATCAGCTGTATATCTTGATTTATCTAAATACTTATTTAATAAGTTTTCTCCATCCTTATTCATTTTATTTATCTGGGTACATTCAAAAACGAAAGACCTATCTTGTATTAGAGGAATATTTATAAACTTAAATGTAATTAATTCGTCAAACGGTATTGTTTTATCGAATGAATTTGTCTTGAAGTCATATGTTACTACATTCTGCGCAATAGAAGAGAGAATATTAGTAAATAGTGCCAGCAGAAAGATAAAAATGAGTTTTTTCATTGGGTAGTTCTTGTTGTTTTATCTCGTTTTGAGCTATTAATTAGTTTAGCAGAATGTCAAATATAATACAAATAATCCAAAAGTCAAGTTTTTTCATGTATTGAATCACACTAATACTTACTATATTTCACTAATCCTTCGTTATCAAAAGAGAGATCTACTTCACAGGCATGAATTCTACAGTCAAGTAATAAAAGTTCATTAAATGCAGAATGATTTGCTACCGATAAAATAAATATCATTTGTTGCTGAATAGACAATATGATTATAAAGATACTTTCATTTATTCCATATAAGAAAACTCAACTATATGAGGATAATGAACCGAAAATCATGAGTTTTTCGTATATTTGTAACTTATAGGACACTAACAAAATAATCGAACAAGACTTCATAATTGACAGATTAACCAACTCAATATTGAATACAATATCTGGAGACAGTTTTCCTACAGAAATATCAATATTGACAAAAAATGACCTGAAGATCATCACAAAGAAAAAGGGATGGAGTTTTAATTGGAGAGCCGAATTTAAAAATGAAAAAACTGAATAATACAAATTAACGATTGTAAATAACCCTGACATTATTCAAGGACTGTTAAGTATTACAATTGAACAAGACCACATTTTTATGGACTTGTTGGAAAGTGCTCCATTTAACATTGGACAGAACAAACTTTATGAAGGTGTTGCTGGTAATCTAGTGGCATATGCATGCAAAGTATCATTTCAAAAAGGATTTGACGGATTTGTTGCTTTTACAGCAAAAACAAGACTTATACAACACTACGAAAAGACTTTAGGAACATTTCATTTTAAAAACCAGAGAATGATTATTGACTCAAGAGCAGCAAAGAGACTGGTTAAAAAATATTTTAAAACACAATAAAATGGCACATATAAAAGAACCTGAAGGAGTAGATTTCCTAATACAGAGTCCTCCCCTAACTGATAAAGAAAGAAAAGAAATCAGTGACCTCATTAAGAAAATGAAAGCGAAGACTCCAAAAAGGAGAATCCTCAAAAAAAGAAAGACTAAGAAAGAACTTTCAGAATAAAAACCGAACGCATAACGCTCATAAATAATTGCCGTGACAATTATAAATTTACCATTTGTAATATGTTTCAAGTCTGGTAAAACCAGACAAGAACGTACTTCGCAAGCGGCAACTATTCGAGCGCAAACGTTGTGCGTAATAGCAGAAAAACCAACACATCACTGAGATGGGAATAGAAAAACAAGGTTCAAACCCAACAGGATTTATTGGGAAAATAGTCGGACAAATGATGAATAAATATCATACATCGTTTTATGTTAATTATTTAAAAAATAACTTACCCGATAACGATTCAAAAATTTTGGATATTGGATGCGGTGGTGGAAAATTCCTAAAGTATTTATCAGAAATTAATGATAGTTATATACTTTATGGCCTTGACCATTCAACAGAGATGATAAAGCTTTCTAAAAAAATAAATAAGCAAGCGATTGCCCAAAATCGACTAAAAATCATTCAAGGCTCCGTTTCAAACATATCAATAGAAAATGATTATCTCGATTTAATTACTGCATTTGAAACTGTTCAATTTTGGCCTGATATTGAGAAGTCATTTTCAGAGACAGCAAGAGTACTGCTAAATGGAGGCCGGTTTATTATTATAAACCGGTATCCACCTGAAGACAGTAAATGGTGGAATATGGCGAAAATCAAAAGTGATAAAGATTACATAGATAAACTTAAGAATGCTGGATTTGGACGAGTTACTATTGATCTTAAATTTAAAAACGGATGGATTGTGGTTAATGCAACAAAATGATAACAAAACAAAGTTACATACGCACAAAGACCGAAAATGCATAATTATTGAAAAAAATAAAGGATAAGGTAAGGACTTTGAATTATGAATAAAAAATATGATTATAAGAATATTTCATCTGATTATGATGATATTAGCAATAAATACAAATGGCATGCCCCTGAAATAGCTTTTGGACTATTGTATGATTATGTTAAAATTGGAACAAAATTGTTAGATATTGGAATAGGAACTGGAATATGTTCACAACGGTTTTATAAAGAAGGGGTAGAAATATTTGGACTGGATAATTCTGAAGAGTTATTATCGATATGTAAATCTAAAAATATTAGTGAAAATCTAGTATTCTGTGATTTGCTTAATGATGAAATCCCATTCCCAAATCATAGTTTTGATTATATGATTTGTTGCGGTGTATTGCTTTTTTTCTCTGATTTATCATTAATATTTAAGAAAGTTAATGAGAAATTAAGAAAAGGAGGTTTTTTTATTTTCACTATCCTCGAAAATCATATAAATGATGATTTAATTTATGAAGAAAATGTAAATGGAACAATTGTGTATAGACATAACATCAAGTATATTGATAAATTGATGCAAGAAATGAATTTAATTGAGATGACAACTATTGAATTCTTGACTTTTAAAAATATTGAAACAAATGAGAAACATATTGTTAAGTTACTAATGATGAGAAAAAAATGAAACAATTAGTTAAAGCTACATACGCACAACAATGTATAAAAATAATAGCCGAGCAGTAGTAATTTCAGGTTTGTAGCCCGCTTAAACTTTCTTGTATTTTGACAGGAAAGTGCAACGCAGTCGGCTACATATTCTTATACTTACCGTTAGTGGCCATATTACACATTTAAATCAATCTCTTCCAATTCAAAAATATCATTAACAGTTTGATTAAAAACATTAGAAATTTTTAACGCTAAAATCGTTGAGAGATTATATTTACCTAATTCGACAGCATTTATAGTTTGTCTACTGACTTTTACTAATTCTGCTAACTGAGCCTGCGTGATATTCTTTTTGGCTCTTTCTACTTTGATACTATTCTTCATCTCGAATTTGCTTTTTTGATTTCATTAGAGCCCAATTAAATCTAATTATAAAGAAAAATAGTAATGTAAACATATTAAACACAAGTACCCAAAAGAATATCATATCATAGATAAAGATTAATGTCAGAATTAAAACTGCATAATTTAAATAAATAGCCCAGACTAATGATTCTAACCTGATTTTTAAAATAAATTCGTCTTCATACTTTTCTTTTGAGAATGCAATTAGGATTGCCCCTGTAATTAATAATAAACCTATGATTTCGTCTAAAATATTATTTTCAGTTAGAGTAAAGAATAGACTATCACTAAAGATTGCTTGTTCTGCTATAGAAAAGACTGTGACGTTTAGAAAATTAGGTTCTGATTGATCTATTAAAAAGAAAAGCCCAAGAATGATTCCAGGAATAAGCAGAATCCAACCGAATTTTTTCATCTGATAAGGAAATAAATAGTTTGTTTTCATGATAATATTATTTTAGTTTAAAAATACAAATGTAATGTATTAATGTCTAATAGACAAGTATACTTTACATAAAGACTCTTATACATGACATTTGTTCTATAATATTCAAACATTGAATAAAATACGGCCACTAACAATTAAGTATTCGGGCTGGGCAAAAGCGCACAAGGTGCTGCGCCAGCACCCATACACTACTTTTGTTGCAAACAAAGGTTTGTTAGACTTGGAAAAGTATGCACGCTTGAAAACCCTTGCCAAAGCTCAATGAAGAACCCTATCGGTAAGCCGTGTGAGGGAAAACTTCATGCACGGTTTGATGTAGGGGCACTGATAGTATATTCTATTTATTATCTTTGGGTAATTTTAGAATAGGCTATCAGGCTCTACTCTACTAAACAAGCTGCCATACTTAAGTGCCGTATGCAAGCTTTGATAATAATGCGAATTTTCTTATGTTCATTTTTAAAATAGTAATACATCACATGTACAAAATATTTTTTATTCATATCAAGGTTTCACTAATTTTAGTTCTACTATTTCCTTCTGAACTTTTTTCACAACAGCAAGAATGCTTTCTTCTGATGGTTGGTAAAGATGCTTCTACAAATGGACAAGTGTTATTGGCTCACAATAATGATTTATCTGGCACTGAAGCATCTATGCTTATAAAAGTTTCTGTTAATGAAAAAATAAATATTCTACCTGACAGTTCAGATTCCTTTAATAAACGTTACGAAATGCTGGTACTTCAAACTAATATTGGTTTTGCCGAAGGCGATGCTGTGGCTTTAAATCAACATGGTGTTGCTATTGCCGGAGGTTTAGCTTTAAAGCGAGACAGAAATAGTAATGCCGAAAAGATTGATCCTTTAGTTCAGTCTGGTTTAGGTGGCGGTGTTAGATATTATGCTTTACAGCATGCTAAAACTGCACGTGAATGTGTGAAAATTATAGGTAAATGCTACAACGAATTTGGAATAAAATATCCAAGTGGTGTAGGAGTTGCCGACACAAATGAAATATGGTACATGGAAGTAGGAGGAGGACACTCTTGGGCTGCTGTTCGGATCCCAAACGACTGTTACTTTGTAGGAGCTAATAGTTATCGGATCGGTAAAATTGATTTTAATGATACTGCCAACTTCATTTGCTCACCCAACCTGATAGATATTTGCGAAGAATATGACTTATGGGATAAATCAATCAGAGGTTTTAACTTTCGGGATTTCTTCGGTAATGGAGTGAAAGAAAAAATGGGCAACAACTACTACAATACAAGACGACTCTGGAGAGCTATCGATATACTCAATCCTTCAATACAACTATCTTCCGAAGAAGATAGTTTTCCACTTTTCAATCAACCGGAAGAAAAAATTGACTTACAAAATTGTTTTACTGTCCTACGAGATTATTATTCTGGAACTCCCTTTGATATTTTCAAAAATGAAAACTTAAATAATCCTGAAAGATCAATTGCGGTATGGAAGTGTGTTCATACTGATGTTATCACTCTTTCACCTGGCAAACCTGTTGACTATGGATCTGTACTCTGGACAGGACTAAGTTCTCCATTTACTGCAATTTATACACCTATTTATTTTGGCAGCAAAACTATCCCATCACGGTTTGATTTAGCTCCAACAGATTTTAATAATAATTCAGCATTTTGGATATTCAAAAACCTTGGTGATCTATGTAAGTCAGAATATCCAACTAAAATGAAAGATTGGAATGAACTTCGAAATCAATTTGAATCAAACGAAATAGAAAAACAGGAAATTATAATTAGTGAAGCCGAAAAAATAAAGATAAATTATCCGGATCAGCTGAGCAACTATTTGGAAAATAGAAGTGAAGAATTTGCTTTCGAAGCTATGAAATTAGCTTCTGATATGATTGATTCGTTTAAACTTAAGAATGAAAAATAACTTTTAAACTAATAAGGTCAATATTAGCGGCCAGTTTATAAATGAGTAGACGACTCCGCCAGAATCAACTGACGGAGTGCGCCTCTCACACCACTGTACGTACGGTTCTCGTATACAGCGGTTCGTTATCTCATAAGTACTGCAGCTCTTTTCACCAGCAATACCTTGCTCGTCTTAAGAGAAGGCTAGAAAACCAAAAGGTTTAGCTTCCTAATCAAATTCAGAGACGAGATAACGTTCAGCCCTTCCCAAACTTGTGAGTCCTCTGTATTCTTCTATACAGCTCGTATACACTTTGGTACTATGGCTTCTGCTGACTTCTTGGTTTATAGAAATACCTAATCTAGTCCAAGACCTCCCTTGGTAAGGTAAATGTCCTTCCATCTAATCCCGCAGAATCTACATGATTATCCTTTTAGTATTCGTAGGGTTTTGTAATGATATGCTTACTTACCCAGATAAACATGCATCATATCCTGTTCCTATTCGTCGGTTCAGATTTTTGTAGTCTCGCTTACTTCAGTGCATGGGTCACCCCAAACCACCTAGCGGCTTACTAATGCTTCCAGGCATTACCCCAGTACATAAGGGACTTGCACCTCTGGACTTTCTTTAAATTAATTTCCATTTATTCAAAGAACTTTTATAAATTTACCATTCAAGGCACACACAACGGATAAAATACAAGCAGGCGGCAAGTGGTGAAATGAAACGAATTATGCTAAATAAACGACATAGGGGGTTAAAAGATTTGAGGGTTGAAATGCCCGCCAATTTTTAGCCTAGACGTTATGCATAATAATTGGATCCAAAAATATAATCATTTAAAAAAACGATTTTATTATGATTACAATAACCAATATGACTAAGAAATTATTAGTAATAATTTACATCAGTGCATTTTTTATTAGTTGTTCTTCCGAATTTCATACTTGGGATAAAGCCAAATTAAAAAATGATATCATATCATACGAGTATTACATTGAAGAATATCCTAATGGACGACATATTGATAGTGCAAAATATTTTATTGAAAATTTATATATACTATACAAACAAACGCCACCCCCATTTATTCCAAAAATTACGCCTCCTGTTTTAGCATGGGATAATTCAATTATTGATAGTCTTTCTATACATATTTCTGTTTCTGCGAGGCAATCAAAAGATTATGAATTAAAAACAGAATCAAAATATTATAATTTTATAAAAGATATTTTAAACGAAATAGGGGTAGTTGTTGTACATCAAAATTTAAATCTTCAAACGAAATTAATTGTTGATTTAAAAGCCGAAGTATTCGGCGCATCTTATGAAAATATAGGGTATCAATACCTTGGATACGAATTAGAAGGGGTAATATCTTTGGTTAAAAAGGGAGAAAATTCAATTTTATTGCCATTTAATCTAAATCGATCTTGTCCACCAGTCACTACTTATTCGGAAGATAATAAAACATCTACGATTCAAAGGTGGAGTAATCCTGAAAACGCGCTTTACAATAGTTTCAAGGCAGAAATGTTTTTTAGAGATTTTTTTTTTAAAGTCTGGGGACCATCCCCTCTTTTATGGATAGAAACTTATAATAAGGACTTACCACCAGAACTAAAAAATGACTTTGAAGGGAAATTAAGCAAAGAATTAACCAATAATATTATTAGAGCATGTTATAGTAATCATTTTAGAATTAAGCCCCAAGCTATGGCACTGTTTCCTTTAACTAATCCTGATTCTGAAACAGCTTTATCAGTAGTGTTATATGGTATAAATAAAAGAATAAGGCGGCCTCAATATGTAGAAGACATTGAATTATCAATTCTAGCATCGTATGGAATATCTGCTCTTGAGGCTGTTCCTACTCTGATACTTTATTACAAGAATAGAAGGAAGCAGGGTTCATACGAAAATAGAATATTTGAGACATTAAAAAGTATTACAGGGGAGAACTTTAATAATGATGTTAAAAGTTGGACTAATTGGTGGGTTAATAATTAGAACTATTTATAAAATGAGTTATTACTATGCATAACACGCAATATAATAAATTGTGCAAATAGTGCTAAATATGAATATATTAACTATAAATAAATAGCGTAGTGAATAGAAAGATTGGAGTTTCAAAATGCCTAACTTTTCATATTGCCACCGTTGTATGCAAGGCTAAAAGACCGAATTACCTTAAATAATCTGAAAAAATATGAAAAATAAGTTATGAGCATTTTTTTATCTAATAGGTTCTTACAATTCCAAACAAAATAGTTATAACAAATCAATAAAAAACAATGAAAAGAAAAATATTAATCATGCTGATGCTGCTAATCATTACTGTACAGGCAAACGCTCAGGTAATAAGTAACAACATGTCATTAAAAGACGCTGTTACTTATGGTATGAATGGTAACACTGCCATAAAAAAACAAAATATTGCTGTGTTACAAAGCCGCCAGCAAGTGCAAGAAGTGATCAGTCAGGGATTACCTCAAATAAATGGAACAGCACAACTGATTGACAACCTAATAATACCCAAGCAATTGTTACCCGGTGATCTAATCGGTAAACCCGGTACTTATATTCCGGTAAAATTTGGAACACAATATGGTATTCCCCTTGCAATCAATGCAAACCAGTTGCTATATAACCAGGCATACTTTGTCGGAATTAAGCAAGCAAAAGCTTTTGAAATGTTTTCGAAAGTGCAATTAGAAAAAATGCAACAAGATGTTATATACAATATTGCCGCTGCCTATTTGCAGGCAGCTATTGTGACCGAACAAAGTAAGCTAATTCAAGCTAACCTCGAAATGGTTAATCAGAGCTTAAAAGTCGTGCAGTCGCTATATGAAAATCAAATGGCGCGTAAAATTGACCTCGACCAATTAAAAGTAACACAGTCAAATACACAAACCGAATACTACAACTCACAAGTACTATTTGCTTTCGCTCTTGACCAATTAAAAATTCTGATTGGTTATCCCCTTGCCGATACATTAATATTAAACGAAATCATTACTGACAATGACATGCTTGTTTCCCAAAATACCACCAGCAACAATCCATCTTTATCATTGCTACAACAACAAGCAATCATAAAACAATTAGAAATTAAAGGCATCAATTCAAAATATCTCCCAACACTTGTTGCTTTTGGGCAATATGGTTATCAATCCCAATTTATGAAATGGGATGATATGTATTGGTTCAATAGTGCTTTAATTGGGGTACAATTAAACATTTCCATTTTTGACGGATTGCTAAAACACCATCAGGTGAAGCAACGCAAATTTGAATTACAATCCATTCAGTTAGACAAGGAATTATTGGAAAAAAGCCTGAATGCAGAATATAACAACGCTGTAAATAAATATCTGCAAAATCAAAAAACTGTACGTAACCAAAAAGAGAATCTCACGCTTGCAGAAAATGTTTACGAGGCCATGCAGAATAATTATAAAAACGGATTGGCTTCTCTTTCCGACATAATCAACAGCGACACAGGATTAAAATCAGCGCAATCTTCTTTTCTCACTGCATTGTTCCGAAAGAAAATTTCATCGCTTGATATTCTTCGTGCTAACGGTAACATGACAGAATTTTTAAAATAATTTACCAAAATAGTAACCATAAAAAGTCAATCATAAATAAAGTAAAATGAAATATAAAAAACTAATCGTCATAGTAATTGTAATCGCTGTCATTGGCCTTATTATCATCAAACTGGTAAGCAACAAACACACCATTGACCAACGGGTCGAAACAGCCATTCAGCAACAGGTTTTTGATGTAATCCCCGTAAAAACCTATTCAGTAAAACATGATACATTGAGCAATCGACTCATTCAAAGTGGAACTTTTTCTCCTCAACAAGATCTGATGCTCAGTGCACAATCACAGGGCCTAATCAAAACGCTGCACGTGAAGAAATCACAGTTCGTTACAAAAGGCACTTTGCTTGTTACAATAGATGATTCAGGACTGGCAAGCCAAATGAACACAGCAGAAGCAACTTTGGGAAAAGCAAAACTGGATGCACAGCGAATGAAAAATGCCCTGGCATCAGGAGGAGTAACACAACAGCAGGTAGAAGGTGCCGAATTGCAAGTCAAATATGCTCAGACGAACGTTTTGCAACTTCAACAGATGATGGCCAATTACCAGATTGTTGCACCAGTGAGTGGTGTTATCAATAAAATCTTTGCCGAACAGGGAAGCTTTGCATCTCCCGGTGCTCCCATTATTCAACTTGTTGACATAACAAAATTAATTCTCGACATCAGTATAGATCAGGAGATGATCCCCACTTTTTTAAAA
>Ga0222696_1000697_pt1 | contig 13474 bp, 12 predicted proteins | sample AntAcemetage1400_FD_179817 | JGI IMG/M metagenome (GOLD analysis project Ga0222696, IMG submission 179817) | Saline water microbial communities from Ace Lake, Antarctica - #1400 | ecosystem: Environmental > Aquatic > Non-marine Saline and Alkaline > Saline | place: Antarctica: Ace Lake... | reverse complement strand
ATTCTATATTCTCCTTTAAGTCTCCTGTCTTATTATTTGTATAATTATACCGAATGGCTCTGGATATTTTTAGTGTTTTTTTTAGGAGTGGAGGTAAGCGGTCCGGGTTTAATTGCGACACAGTCTGTTGACGTGTTTTGTCAGATAAGGATATGCGTGGCAGAGAGTTGACGGAATTTAGTGGAATCAAGCTGAGTTGAGGAGGCCGGGAAATTACCTTTTGATCAGGGTTTGGAATACATCAAGGCCTCGTTTGATGGTCTCATCCTCAGAGGCGTAGGAGACGCGGAAGTGGGTATTTCTCTCCGAGAAAACCGAACCGGGAATTATCAATAGCTTGTTTTTGATCGCCTCGGCCACGAACTCTTCGTCGGTCCCCCAGGGAACCTGAGGGAAGATGTAAAATGCCCCGCCCGGCTTTTCCACCTGATAGCCCAGTTCCCGCAGCCCGGTATAGATGAGGTCGCGTTTCCGGCGGTAGTCATCCCGCCGCTCCGAAGTGTCGACATCCATCGCGGTCAGGGCTGCTGACTGGGCGAATGAGGGGGCGCAGACAAAGGTGAACTGCTGGAGTTTGATCATCTCATCAAGAATCTCTGCCGGCCCCAGGGCGTATCCCAGCCGCCATCCGGTCAGGGAATGCGATTTCGAGAATCCTCCCAGGAGGAGGCAGTTCTCGGAGTAGGAGGCCATCGAGAGGTGAGGGGCGTCATAGCTGAAGAGAGAGTATATCTCATCGGAGATGATAAAGATGTTGTGCTTGTCGGCGATCCGGGCGATCTCCCGGAGTTCGTCTTCGGAATGGACGGCCCCGGTGGGATTTGAAGGAGAACTTACCACAATGGCTTTGGTCTGGGGGGTAATCAGAGATTCAATCTCATCGCCCCGGAGGAGAAAATTCGGATAGGTGTCATAGAAGACCGGTTTGCCGCCAAAGAGCCGGACCAGATGCTTGTACATAACAAAATAAGGATCGGGGCAGAGGACCTCGTCTCCTTCTTCAATCAGGGCCATAAAGGCCAGAACCAGCCCCCCGGATACCCCGCAGGTGATCATAGAGCTCTCAAAGGTGCGCCCCACTTCTTCCGCCAGGGTAGACATTATTTTCTCATTGAGTTGCGGGAGTCCCTGGGTCAGGGTATAGGCGTTCTTCCCGGACCGGATAGCGTCGATGGCCGCTTCCTGGACTTCCTGGGGGACATCGAAATGGGGCTGCCCAATGCTGAGGTTGATGGGATTCTCAATTGATTTTCCGAGGTCAAAGATCTTCCGGATTCCGGAAGAGTCGACCAGTTTGGTTCGTGCCGCAAGCATATTATTTTCTCCTTGTAGTTAGACCATGCTTGATAAGTTTTTCTAGTGAGCATTGGTTAATTTCTTGATAAACGTAAGTTGATAATCTTGCAAAATTATAATTTGATATCAACATAAATCAGCATACGCAGTTTGCCCTTGGTTCCCCGGGGTTCGCTTCTTTTTATATTGAACAATGATTAATATTATTTCAGTGTAGCAATCCCGGTAAACCAGGCTAAAGCGACAACTTTCAACTTTAGGCACTTTAGCGCACTTTAGGCACTTCGTTCCTTAATTATCTCAGCGATGACGCTCAGGGCGATCTCTTCCATGGTGGCGGCGCCGATGGGGAGGCCGGCCGGGAGGTGGATGGTGGGGATAAGGTCCTCCGGGATCCCTTCCTCTTTCAGTCTGGTATAGAGAGCTTCTTTTTTCTTGGAGCTGAAGATGATTCCCAGGTAGGCCGATTGGCTATAGATCAACTGAGTGAGGACTCTGGTGTCATAGCGGTGATCCCGGGTGGCGATCAGCAGGTAAGATGATCTGTTGATTGCCAGTTGGTTGAGGAGATCCCGGTAATGATCCGTCAGAACAATCTCGGCTCCGGAAAATTCCTCCGGTTTAACATATTCCGGGTCATAATCGATAACAGTGACCCGGAAGCCTACCATCATCCCGAACCGGGAGAGGATAGCGGCGAACGCTCCGCCGCTGAAGATACATAGGCGGGGGATCAGGTCAAGCGGTTGGATGTAAAATTTCATCGTGCCTCCGGGGAGCATCCCCCGCCTCTTCTCCTCCCGCTCACTGACCCCGATACCGATCCGTCTCGATCCGCCCTCTCGCAGTATCTCAAGAGCGGCATCTATCACTTGTTCTTCTACCTCGCCCCCTCCGATTGATCCGCGGATCCGTCCGTTCTCCCCGACGACCATCGCTGTCTCTGTTTTTGACACCGCGGCTGCCCGGACCGAGGCGGTACTTACCAGCACGGCCTTCTCCTTCTTTTCAATCAGTCGTTGTATTTCCCGGTATGTTTCGGCGGCTATCATCTTATCAAGTATGTCCGTTAATTATTCAGGATTATCTGTCAGTCGTTGTTCCCCTGACCAACCTCTCAAAGAGTATATCTTCCAAATTCCTGCGGCCATCTAAAACGGCCACCACGCTTACCGATCTGCCAGAAATCCGATAGATAATCCTCCAGGGAGAAGAGATAAGTTCCCGATAAATCTGGATTCCATAACCGCCGATTTCCGGAACTATCCGTCCACGGAGGGGCATGGTTTTGAGCTTCGCCGCTGTCCGTTCCAATTTATTTAAGACTGATAGAGCGGTTGTAATATCATCACGCGCAATATAGTCGATGATCGCCTCGAGATCGATGATGGCGTTTCGCGCCCAGTTTACCCGAAATGTGGGAGGCGGGTCCATAAGTTTAAATCTGAGAATTTAATTTTTCCCTGATCCGCGTAAAGACCTTGTCCTGTGAGATTACGCGGCCTTTGCGAATGTCATCTTCTCCCTGAACAAGAAGCTTGAGAAGACAGAGAGAATTATTCATCTTTTCATACCCTTCCGGGGTCTGCAGGACGCCTCTTGGTTTCCCGTTCTGTGTGATAATTACTGGTCTCTGAGTTTCGTTGATCTGGTTGAGAAGATCAGCCGCCCGGGTCTTCAGATAAGTGACTGGTCGAATATCCTGTTTCAGGCTCATATTTTATCTCCCTGAAATATATATAATGTGAAATTGTCTATATTCCTGTCTTTGTGGCAGAGTTATTTAAATTCCGGATCACGAAACAATCACTGCCGGTACGAATAAGGTGCCATATTTGGGTCGATACTGCAACTTTTATTCCGGAGTATTTCTTTTTCCGGACTTAACCTCCGTAAGGTTTTAGTGAAACCCGTTGCCCCGTGTTCGTAGAGGCGACCTTCAGGTCGCCATCGTGTGGCAGCCTAAAGGCAGCCGCTACGATAGGATGGGGTTCACTGAAAGCTTACTAACCTCCAGTGGATCGACTTGCCAGATCTCTTTGCAATACTGGCGGATGGCGCGGTCGGAGGAGAAGAAGCCGGAGCGGGCTGAGTTTAATATCGACATCCGGGTCCAGCGTTCCGGATCCCGGTAGGCTTGAGAGGCCAGCGTCTGGCATTCCATATAGGAGGCATAGTCCGCGAGCAGCATATATTTATCCCGTTCCAGCAGCTCATCAATGATAGGACGGAAGAGTTGGCTATCGCCTTCTGAGAAGGTGCCGTCAGCGATCGCATCGATAGCCCGGCGCAATTCAGGGTTGCCCTCGTAGTAATCCCGGGGATTGTAGCCGCTTTTCTTGAGGGCGAAGACTTCATCGGTCGTGAGGCCGAAGAGGAAGAAGTTATCCGGTCCGACCAGTTCGCGGATCTCGATATTGGCGCCATCCAGGGTGCCGGTGGTCAGGGCGCCGTTCAGGGCGAACTTCATGTTGCCAGTGCCGGATGCCTCCTTGCCGGCCAGGGAGATCTGCTCCGAGATATTGGCCGAGGGATAGATCTTCTCCGCCAGGGTGACGTCGAAGTTAGGGAGGAAGACAACTTTCAGCCGCCCGGCCAGGTCCGGGTCAGAATTGACCACCTCCGCGATATTGTTGATGAGCTTGATGATCAGCTTGGCCCTCCGGTAACCGGGGGCCGCCTTGGCGGCAAAGATGAATGTCCGCGGTACGATATCGGCATCAGGGTTGGCCTTAATCCGTTGGTAGAGCGTGATGATATGGAGTGCTTTCAGGTGCTGCCTCTTATATGCATGAAGCCGTTTGGCCATCACGTCAAAGATCGAATTAGGGTCTACTTCTATTCCGGTAGACTGCCGGATGAGAGCGGCCAACTCCTGTTTGTTCTTATGCTTGACATCACGCCACGCCCGGCGGAAGTCCGCGTCTTCCACAAAATCCTCTAATCTTTTTAGTTGATCCAGATCGGTCAGCCAGTTCTCTCCGATCTTCCCGCTGATCAGTGCGGCAAGCCGCGGGTTGGCCAACCGCATGAAACGGCGCGGGGTGACGCCGTTGGTTATGTTTTTGAATTTATCGGGCCAGAGCCCGGCAAAGTCGGGCAGTGTGAGTTCGCGGATGAGCCGGGAATGCAGTTCGGCGACACCGTTAATGGAGAATGTGCCAACGCAGGCTAGATTGGCCATCCGTATTTTACGCACATTCGTCTCATCAATAATAGACATCCGCGCAATCCGATCCGGATCGTCTGGAAATAGCGTTTTGATCTTTTCGAGGAAGCGGCGATTGATCTCGTAAACGATCTCGAGATGACGAGGGAGCAGACTGCCGAAGATATTCACAGGCCACTCCTCCAACGCTTCCGGGAGCAGGGTGTGGCAGGTGTAGGCAAATACACGCTCGGTGATCACCCAGGCCTCCTCCCAGGCTAAAGAATGTTCATCAACCAGTATGCGCATCAGTTCCGGTATAGCCACGACCGGGTGGGTGTCGTTAAGCTGGATGACCACCTTATCCGGGAAGGATTTCCAGTCATCGTTGCGAATCAGGAATCGGCGAATGATATCGCGGAGCGAGCAGGCGACGAAGAAGTATTGCTGCTTGAGGCGCAGTCTCCTTCCCTGGGGCGTATTGTCGTTGGGATACAATACCTTGGTGATATTCTCGGTCCGGACCTTCTGCTCCACGGCCCGCGCGTAATCGCCATCATCGAAGAGCTGGAAGTCGAACTCCCGCGTTGCGCGCGCGCGCCAGAGACGGAGCATGTTGACCGTGCGCGTATTAAATCCGGGTACCATCATATGGTATGGTTCGCCCCGCACCTTCTCTGCCCCGATCCAGTGCTTACGTTTCCGGCCGGAACTGTCGGTATACCACTCTATCGTTCCCCCAAACTGAACCTCGACCATATCATCCGGATGACCGTACTCCCAGGGACAGCCATAGGCCAGCCAGTCATCGGGACCTTCGACCTGCCAACCATCCTCAAACGACTGCTTGAAGATTCCGTACTCATAGCGGATACCATAGCCGACGGCTGGAATATCGAGTGTGGCCAGTGAGTCGAGATAGCAGGCGGCCAGCCGTCCCAGTCCCCCGTTGCCGAGTCCCGGCTCGATATCCTGCGCGATGAAGGCGTCCAGATCGAGATCGACGTCCGCCAGAGCTTTCCGCGCCAGATCGGTCGTGTTGGTGTAGAGCATATTTTTTTGCAACTGCGGTCCCAGCAGGTACTCGGCGGAGAGATAGTAGACAAACCGGGGATTGGCATCAAACTGGATATCGGTGGTCTCGCGCCAGCGGTGCATCAGGTAATCGCGCACGGTATAGGAGAGACCAACGTAGCCATCGTTGAGGCTAGCCGATTGGATACCCTGGCCGCGCGAGAAGTAGAGGTTGTCGACTATGGCCTGGCGGAAGGCGGCCGCGTCATGACGGCCATGGATACTTTTATCCTGTTCTTCATTCATAATTACAGAGGAATCTTAAAGCTTTCATCTGAAACAACGAATTAATTTACCACGAAGAACACGAAGCTCAATTGACAAAGAAATAGAATTCAGTTCAATATTTAATAATCTTCGTGAGCTTCGTGTCCTTCGTGGTTTTAATTAGCTTTTTTCTTGATATTTACCGGAATTCCCCGGTCCCGGAGATACTCCTTCATCTGACGGATGGTGAAGGTTCCGTAGTGGGCGATTGAGGCAACCAGGACGGCGTCGGCATGGCCTTCGACGATTGCTTCATAGAGGTGCTCAAGAGTTCCGGCCCCGCCGGAGGCGATGATCGGCAGGTTCACCGCGTCGGCGATCGCCCGGGTCATCGGGATGTCATATCCGGCCAGGGTCCCGTCAGCATCCATGCTGGTAGGTAGAATCGCTCCGGCTCCCAGTTCCTCCACTCTTTTTGCCCAGGCGATGGCGTCCAAGCCCGTTGGCTTTGTCCCTCCGCTGACTACCACCTCGAAACCGGAAGGAAGTTCTGAGGAGGCGCGGGTGTCGATGGCGACGGTGATATTCCCCGATCCGAACTCTTCCGCCGCCCGGCGGACTAGTTCCGGGTCCCTGACGGCGGCCGAGTTCATGGAGACTTTTGATACTCCGGCGTCTAGCAGTTGCTTTATATCATCGAGAGAGGCGATCCCCCCTCCCACGGTCAGGGGAACGGTGATGGCGGCCACCGTCCGTTTGACCGCGTCCAGAAAGGTTTTTCTCCCTTCCAGAGTCGCGGTAATGTCCAGAAAGACCAGTTCATCCGCTCCCGCTTCGCTGTAAGCGGCACCGGCCTCGGCCGGATCGCCGAGTTCTTTTAGATCAACAAAGTTGATCCCCTTGACCAGTTTTCCGTCTTTGGTGTCCAGGCATGGTACAATTCTGCGATAGTCCATAATAACCTCCATATAGTTGGTTTTATTCTTACATATTAAAATCTATGAAACCACGAAGGACACGAAGATCACGAAGATATATCATATCAGTCATTCTCCTTCGTGTCCTTCGTGGTTGAATTTAAGGTTGGAGCAGTTCGAAGCCGGTTTCGGGATCCGGGACTCTCCGAGCGGAGGTGTTCAGCAGTTCGATCAGGATCACCTCGCAGACCTGCCAGATTTTCACCCCGGTCCGACCGCATCCGGTGACGGTCCGGTCTTCTCTCCCGCAGGCTATATGGAGATGAAGCATCGGGTGGTCATTACTATCCGGAAAGATAGTTCCGACTCCGGCAATCTCGTGGACATCATCCAGAATATGGGTTAGTGGTGGGACAGGTCGTGCGTTACCGTCTTCCGGTCCAACAACCAGTGTACTCCCTTTATCCGCCCCGCCGACTACGATCAGATATCCACGGGAAATACCGTGTTCAATAGCGAATGCTTCAACGACTTCGTGGAGGATCTCTCCGTCTTCCAGTCTGATAACAAAGGTCCGGCCCTGTTTTGCTTCCGAATATTTCATAAATTAGCTCCCGCAGTTTACCCCATATAATCGGGTGTCACGAATTTGAACCCTTAGAATGCTGGGCGGCGGCGAATAACTTTAGGCACTTTAGCGCACTTTAGGCACTTTAAACTTGTTCTTCCCTATTTCCCATCCCCCATCTCCATCCTAACACTCCGCAGCGTCTCTGAGATCCCTTCCTCCATTGTCTTTCCCCGGATCAGGGCTCCGGAGGCGGTATGGTGTCCGCCTCCCCCGATTCTGAATGCCGCCCGGCCGACATTGACGTCCTTTTTTGAGCGAAGCCACACCTCTATTCCGGCCCGCTCCTGGTGAAGCATTATCGCCGCTCGAACCCGTTTGACACTGAGCAATAGTTTCAGGGCCTCGGAGGCCAACTCCCTCTGATAGAAGGAGAGGTAATCACTCTTAAACATGGTGAACCAGGCCAGGCCACCGTCTTCTTCATAGGTAACTGTCTGGAGGAGAGTTGCCAGATTCTCTAAATAATCATCCGGCTGATTGCAGTAGATCTTTTCCTGGAGATCTTCTACATCAATTCCTCCTTTAATCAATTCTCCTATGACCCGGAGCATACTTCCTTCCGGGTCGATATAGCGGAATCCTACCGTGTCGGTTGACATCCCCACATAGATTGCCTCAGCAATGGTCCCGGTAACGGGTATATCCAGCGCGTTAATGACTTCAAATACCAGTTCCGCCGCGCCCCCGGCGATAAAGCGGACGTAGTTCAGGTTCCCAAAGAAGGCATTGTCGCGGTGATGGTCGATGTTGATCTTTAAGGATGGGGAATTCTCCACTATTTCCGACAGGTCTCCCATACGGAAGTAGTCGCAGCAGTCAACGATGATGGTGACCTGGGCTTCCCGGATGAGATTGTTGTCCCGGCGCGGGTCATATTGACGGATGGCCCGGTCCCGGTTGAGAAACTCAAGGGCGGGGGGGGCAGGGTCGATCCTCAGGGAGACAACCTCCTTGCCGAGTTCTCTCAGTGCTGTCGTTATCGCGATCTGGGAACCGATCGCGTCACCATCGGGTTCCTCATGGGAGAAGACCGCGAATCTATCGTATCGGCGGATGACTTCCGTAATTTCTCTCTGGAGTTCAGTTTTGTTTTCGCTGTCAGCCTGTCGCATTGAATTAGTACCTCCGGCGCTAACGTTAAAAAATAAGAACGTTTAATATAAAAAAACGTTAAAGATCGTTGAAGACCGTTAAAGTTCACACTCCACCATTCCCCACATCCCATCCTCATTTTATATTCAGGCCATTTGATCGAAACTTCAAGATAAAAATTTAGAGAGTGACATAATAGAATTATGATAGACTTGGAACTTAGCCTTCACTTCGTTCGGGCAACTAAATTGAACTACAAATTACGCGAATTACACGAATTATGCTGATTAGAGAAAATACCGATGGATATCGGTCCCGATATTTTCAATTAAACAAACCGGGATCCCGAAGTATTTCGGTCCCGATAATATCAATTAAACAAACCGGGATCCCGAAGTATTTCGGGAGAGAGAGAAAAAAAAATTCCGAAGCAGGAACAAAACTAATTTAATTCCAAAGGAATTAAATTAAACCTTTTTCTATACAGTTCGTTTGATTATTAAAGGGAAATTATATGCCTGATGGTGAACAAGTTCTGGTCCGGCGGTTTCAGGAAGGGGAGACGGGAGTTTTTGATGATATTATGAAGCTTTTTCAAGAGAGGGCCCTTTCTCTCGCCTACTATCGTACCGGTAGGCGGGAAGATGCTCTCGATATTGTCCAGGACGCATTTATCCGGATGTATAAAGTACTGCCCGGTTGGAAGCAGAAAGCATCGCTCTTTACCTGGTTATATAGGGTGATTGTAAATCTATCGGTTGATCGAGGCCGTGCGCTGGTTAAAGCCGGGAAGGTGCCGCTTGACAATATCCCGGAACCTTCGGATGAGAAGATCCATCATAATCCGAGGGCAGTGCTGGAAGGAAAAGAGACCGCGACCATGATTGAAGAAGCGGTGGCCAAGCTGCCCCCAAAGCAGCGCGATGTCTTCGTTCTCCGGCAGTATCAGCATCTGAAATTGAAAGAGATCGCTCAAATTCAAGGCTGCTCGGTCGGGGCGGTTAAGGCTAATCTCTTCCATGCGCTTCAGAAATTAAGGACGAGTTTATCAGACTACTATGAGAAGTAGATTTTTCAGGAGAAGAATGATTGAATGAGATAATCACAAGGAGTAATACCATGAACTGTAAAAAATTTAATGAGCTCTTGCCGGGGTACCTCTATGGAGAGAGTTCGATTGAAGAGAGTGAGGAAGTTCTGTCTCACGCCCGGACCTGTCCTGACTGCCGGCATCTGCTTGATGAGATGACCGGGACCGTCTCTCTTCTTCGGGATGAGGAGAAGTCTCATTTTTCCGGGGGAGAGATGGCGGCATTACGGATGAGGGTAGAGCAGGTGGTATCAGGGTTGGACCGGACCCCGGTTCGTTCTTCCGCTCGCCCCCGGATGAGGTTCTTCTCTCGACCCCTCTTCCTCCCGGCGGCGGGAGCGCTGATTGCCGCCTCCATTGTCGCGGTTTTTCTGTATCATCCGGCCGAATCCCCGGAGTATCTTGTCACGGCTGTTCCGAATGAAGCGGAAGAACTGGTGACAATGACTGAAACAGTTGAAGAAGAGTATGGCTCAGTCGATGAATTATGCCGTGAGATCGATGAATTACAGTTATTATTTTTTGAAGAGCCGGATCCCGGCTCGGAAGCGGAGAGTGGACCAGATAAGGTGTCAGTACCTGTGTAGATTGAACGTCGCGAAAATCCGGCATCCAACATTGAATATCAAAAGCACAAAAGGAAATAAGATGAGAATAATTTCTGGAGGTTTATTATTAATAATGCTGATGCTCTCTCCGGCGGTTTCGGCCCAGGATGATTCCGGTCAGGATGAATCAACCCCCATCCGGTCCTCTATCTCCGGACCGGAGGGAGACGCGGGGCCGGAAGAATGCGGATCCCCGGGCCCGGCGCGTCATGGACGTCATAAGAAGTTCGGGAAAAAAGGGATGATGGGTCCGGGCGGACGGGAAGCCGGACTTCAGTTCAAAGAGTTCCGGAAGGAAGTCAGGGAACTGGGGCGTGAGATCAGAGAGAATAAGCTGATGATCCAGAGCCTGGAAGAAGAACTCGAGATGGTGGAGCCGGGGATACCCCGGGCGGAAGTCAGGAAGAAACTTAATGAGTATTGTCTCCGAGAGGCTGAGCTGCAGATGGAACTGGCCCGTAAGCGGGTTGATTTCACCCGTCGCTCCCGGGATCTATCCCAGAAGCGCTATGATGATGCCCGCCTGTCGATGGAGAAAGTAAAAGATAAGATAAAGAGGAAGTATCCCGAGCTGGCTGCCCGGTTAGAGGAGGAGATGGACCCCCCGGGAAGTTCGGGGCAGAATCCGGATTTTTAACCGCTAATCTCACGAATCTACGCGAATTTGGAAACTGAAAAACGCGATTATAACTCGGGGGTTTTTCTCCCGTCAACTGACAACCGTCAACCGTCAACTTTCTTTGCCCGCCTCGGACCCTTTTTTTAGCCGCAAAGAAGCGCAAAATTCACAAGAATTCCCTTCGGCGCAGCGCGGAGACATCGAATATTTATGTGAGATGCCTTACCTGCTCCCTTTTTGTTCACGGATTACACAGATTATCCCCCTGCCTCGGCCTTGCAGTTCGATGTTCGAAGTTGGAAGTTCGACGTTCGATGTTCAGTCTTTTCGAATAGCCGAGGCCCCTTTGTTGTCCACGAATTTTTACCCCGAGATGACGGAGTCATTTTTCGGGGACACGGATTTACACTGATTGATTGGAATGAAAATTATATGTTTGTAAATTAGGGTTAATACCCTGAAAGGGTATAACATTTCAGCCCGGGGTGTTACCCCGGGATAATGTCGTTCCACCCCACACCCCCTCAAAACATTTCCTTCCCTTTCCTCGTTGCTAACCGCCCGAAACGTTTGGTTCGCCCGGTCAGCCCGGTCAGTTGGGACGGGGAAGGAACGGGGTTGGGGTTTTTAGGGGAATAATATACATGAAAACAGGGCATATTAGTGGATCTTCCCAGGAGGGTATCTTTGAATTACTGTTATTCGTTGAGGATTAATAGGATAGCATAATATTATATACTTGACCAAATCGCCAGTCCTGCGGCAGGACTGGCGATTTGGTCAAGTATTTAAATTATGAATTAGTGCTTCTCATCGAACTTATCGAATAGGTCCAGCTTCTTCTTTACCGGTCCGGTGATGGTGCTGAACTTGTATAGGAGATCGTGGGGGCCATCAATGTCGATAGTTATCTTCAGTCCTTTCCGACTTCGTCGAACTGTGATCCCATTATTCCACATAGAGCGGATGGTGAGGTCCTCATCGCAGATGTCCTCAACAATGTCGAGCTGTAGTTCCCGCTCATTCTTCTCCGCGTCCGGTTTCTGGCGATAGACCTCATATTTAAGATCAGCCAGATCCATATCTCCGGCAAGGACCAGATCAAAACATTCTTTCCGGCGTTTAGGATCTTCGATTCTGAGAAGCCATTCCCCGTGCCCGGATGTCATATTCCCCGCGATAATAGCCTTCTTCATGGCCGGGGAGAGATTCTTAACCAGATTGGTCAGGGTATAGATCCGGGACCTTGACTTTCCGCACGGCTTGACCAGATCATCTGCGGTGTAGCCATATTTTTGCACCAGTCTCTGGTAGGCATAGCCTTCTTCCAGTCTGGTGAAATCTTTCCGGTTGATATTCTCGACGAAACCCATCAGGGCCGCTTCCCGGTCCTCAACCTTATCCCAGATCTCGGCTATAATTGTCTGCTTCCCCAGCTCTTTTGCTCCGACCAGACGCCGGTGACCGGCAAAGATCAGGTAGCCGCCCTCCACAGGTTTCAACTTGATCGGGATCATCACTCCCCGATCTTCGATCGATTCCCGCATCTCATCCGCCTCATAGTCTTTTTCCAGCCTCATCTTGCAGAGACTGCCGATAATCTTAGATATCTGGATTCTCTGTATTTTCATGGCATCCTCCGTATTAGTCCTGGTTATCCGTTTTAAAGTATTTATCCGGGTCTATTCCAAACCGATTGATCATCACAAATATCCCCAGGTTATGGATGAACCCGATCTCTTCCGGGGTGAGGGAGTTATCTATCTCCCATATTTTCTTGGTAGGGTCGGTATTAAACTTGATCAAGCCCTTTTCAATGTATTCCGCGATCATCTCATCTTCCCGGAGCGCTTCAATTGCCAGATCCCGGATAGCCGCTTTGGTTTCGGGCCTGGATTGATCTTTTCCGGTATGCTCCTCGACCAGGGCTTTCGTTAACTTCTCTGCCACGTCATCATCCATCTCCTCTCCAATCCAGATCTCCAGTATCTTCTTATTGAGCCACCCGATCTCTTCTTCGGGGAGATCGGTGTCCATCCAGACTTTGCATGTCTCCGCGTCATTTGTAATCCCGATGTATCTTTCCTTGAAATACCAGGCCAATTCTTCCTTTTCTTCCGCTGCCCTGATCATCTTCTCCCGTTCTTCCCAGTTGGCATATTTCTCTTCATCCCATTCTTCCGGTTTCAATCCCCTGATTGTCCGTACCCGATCCAGAACAAACTTTCTGGTCTCTCCCGAAACTCCTTCTCGGAAGGATATGTAATCCTCTTCCTGGTTGTCTGTTATTTCAATGCTTCCGTCCTCAAAATATGGATGCAGCAGAGCATCCCGTTTCATAACCCGCCCAATAATCATAAGGACCGTTTCGCTCGATAACCGCAGGTTCTCTTTTTTATCATTCATATTCATCCTCAATATTTTCTATCGGCGTAATAAAAAAATCCCTGTTTCTCCATATAATATATCAGAAAATATATACCGCGCCTAATAATTATATTTATGCCTGATTAAGATTATTCCAATGAAAATCAGATCTGGTATCCGCACCTTTTAAGATGCGTAATCGTTTTGTGTTTAATTGAATAAGCATAGTTTAAAAGACCGTCCCCTTCTTTTTTGCCATTCTTTTTTGCTTATTTATTTTAAATCAGGATGAGATTAATCGGGCTCGCTGGGTACATGGTTTACCCCTTGAGCTAATAAAGGTAATAAAGAACATAAATCAATCGGTGGCAAGATCAAAATTAGTGGATCAAGTTTCGGTGCCTTTTCAGTAAGAAGTGTCAAAG